>Ga0082212_10003458_pt1 | contig 22397 bp, 17 predicted proteins | sample TergutNt197P3_FD_71548 | JGI IMG/M metagenome (GOLD analysis project Ga0082212, IMG submission 71548) | Neocapritermes taracua P3 segment gut microbial communities from Petit-Saut dam, French Guiana - Nt197 P3 | ecosystem: Host-associated > Arthropoda: Insects > Digestive system > Gut ...
GGTACATCGACATCAACGGCAACGGCACTTGGGACGAAGAAGACCTCTGGGCGCAGATGGGCAGTTCGCTGGATCAACCCGTCGTGGGAGACTGGGACGGCGATGGCAAAATGGACATCGGTATTTTCGGTCCGATGTGGAGCGGTGATCAACAGATTCTCAATGCGAAATCCGGCTTGCCGAGCGACTTGAATGCGGAGTTTGCTTCCCGACCGAAAAATGTTCCGCCAGATATTACGATCAATGCGGCAATGAGCAACGTTCGAGCGATGAAACATTCGGAAAGCGGTGGTGTTCGATTGGATGTGGTCGATCACGTTTTCCAATACGGCAACGAGGGAGATAAGGCATTTACCGGCGACTTTACCGGCGATGGCATTTCCACTATCGGCGTCTATCGTGATGGAAAGTGGTACATTGATCGTACCGGTAGCGGCAAGTGGGATGAAAAAGCCGTTCTTGTTGACAATGCCGATTTCGGTTTAGGACCGGAAGGCATTCCTGTGATCGGCGATTTCAATGGCGACGGCAAGGACAAGATCGGCTTGTACGTGGATGGTGTTTGGCATCTGGATACGACAGGGGACTTCAAATTCGATACGGTCATTGAATTCGGCGAAAAGGGGGACTATCCGGTCGTCGGCGACTTTGACGGTACCGGCATTGCCCAACTGGCAGTCTATCGTTCCAGTACAACGGACACGACGGATTTGCTTGCCGCCGATATTCCGTCGGCAGCCCCAGGAACTGCGGAAGGAATCATCGCCAGAGAGTTTGGTAGCGACGATCAGAATACCGAATCGGGAGAGAAGACGTTGAAACATCATGGTCGTTCGATTTCCTCGCCGCATACGAATGCACCGCTGTTGCGAGGGAAATAGCGAAGGTTTTGAGTAGAATTTCGGAACTGCCCACCTTGTCCATTTTGACATTGGTTGCAGGCTTTGAAGGAGATTTGAGTTGGTTGACAAGCCGTACAATCGGTACTTTCGCAATGTCCGTCAAGATCGGCGTATCCGTATGCCGAAAGGCGATAAAGGAGTAGAAATGCCTGCAAATTTTGGCAGAGGTATCCATGAATCGGTTCGTTCTGGCTTCAATGTTCAGTATTGCAGTGTTATGGAGCAATTTCCTCGCCGCACAAGAAGTCCCGGTACAGACATTACCGAAAAGAACGACCAGCAGCCATTACTTGCAAGTCAATCAGCAACCCCAATTTGCCGCCGTTCTTGCCAGTGCGGAGAACGTACCTACGCCCAAACTTGCTCCGTCGCTCACTACCGCGTCTCCAACCGTTTTCGTTCCAAACAACTCGCCAATGGCGTGGACACTCGATCAGATAATCGCCGCTACCCTGACTTCCGATCCGAAACTGCGCATCGGAAAAGAGGACATTCGCCAAGCAAAGGCGGAGTACGTGACCAGTTCGCTTCTGCCGAATCCTGAATTTTCGGTCGAAGGAGGAACCCTGCCAGTCAAACGTATTACAGAAAAAAATGCAGAAATAATTGATGCCGAACCGCCGGAGGTTGGTCTGCAAATCGAATTTCCCGTCGATTGGTTTCTGTTCGCCAAACGAAAGGCGGCAATGAATAGTGCCAAATGGGAAGTTTGCCAGGCGCAAGCGGAATACGCTGATCTGATCCGAGAACGGATTACAGAAACGGCGGTGCTGTTCTACGATGTGTTGGAAGCCAAAGCCCTGCTGGTAGTCTCAAAAGAGGACGTAGAAATTTTGACGCGACTTGAAAAAATTGCCAAAGCGGGAGTTGCGGCAGGGGGAGTTCCACCTGTTGAGTGGAAACGAATCGCACTGGAACTATTGCAAAGTCAGCAGGAACTTCTCGAATCAGAAAAAACATTGGACGTTCTCACAGCCCAATTACGTTCCCAATTTGGGTGTACGGACTACGATCCCACGTTCGACATCACCGGCAATTTGGATGCTCCGACACATGCAGACCCGATGCCCTTGGAGGAGGCGTTTGAAATGGCAAAACAAAACCGACCGGACATCCGTGCATTGAGACTGCAAGTTTGCAAGTCAAGAGCGGACGTTCACATGGAAAACCGCAATGCCTATCCCGAAGTGTCGACGTATGCCGGTTTCACGCAATTTCCGCAACATGTCGGGATACGAGACATCAATTACAACAGTTGGGGCATCGGCGTTACCGTAACAGTGCCGGTGTTCGACCGCAATCAGGGAAACCGATCCAAAGCAAGGTCGGCGTTGGCTCAAAGTAATCATCAGTTGCAGTCGGGTATCGTTGATCTCCGGGCGGAAATTGTCGAAGCGGACAGGGACTTTCGTACTGCTCATCAACAAACTCATACGATTGCCGAAGAAGAAATTCGCCTGACAACGGAAGTTCGGGACATCATGCTGGAAGGGTTTCGAGCGGGGGGATGCCCTCTGATTGATGTTTTGGATGCGGAACGCAGTTATCGGGAAACGATGCGGCTTTTCGTGACGAGTCGAGCCGATTACTGGCGTGCGATGTACATTTACAATAGCGTTGTTGGAATCAATTCGTGCAACGATGTGTGGTCGCCTGCTCATTAAGGATTTTTCTTAATCGTCATCATTTTTTCCTGCGGCATGTTGGCGATTTGCCGAGCGACCGCTTCGACACGGCGCATTTCGGTGTCGGCATCGCGGTCTTCGTCATCGTCATGATCAGGTTCGAGGCGAGACCACATCAATTTGATGAGTTCCGGTGTAGGACGAATTTCAACGGAAACGCCCGACCGCTTGTTTTTCACTGTGATAACATATTCCTCTGCAATTACAACATTCAGATTGCGTTTGCCCAGCGTTGCACCGGTTGAAAGTTGAAGACCATCAAGCACACAAGACTTCGGCGGCTCGGCAAAGGGACCCTGTGCCGTCACTTCGACATCAAAATATCCTTTGGCATCTACCGCGTCGAGAGCAGCCATTCCGACTCGGCACCCGAAAATGATTGCCGGTCCAAGGTGCCCGTGAAACTGCGTCGCCATCGTTACCCAAGCCGGATCATCCTTTTCGGCATGGTAATTAGGTTTTGGAAAACCAAGTTTAACACCGACCGACTGTGCCACACACAGCGCAACGATAATGGTCAAGAAAACACATGGAAACAAAAATAACGAGAAACGTTTCATAGTTTTCAAGAGGGTCAATGGTTTATGGAAGATATGTGTCTGAATTTACAGATATTGAACATGCACCAATATAATGGTTTTTCCTCGATTAGTCAACTGGGACAAAAGTTCCGGTATAATGTTTCCATGCCGAAAGCGAAACAGAGTACAAAGACATCGGCGCATCACCCTTGTATGGGGGGAACGTTGGACAAACTGGTGCAACCGGCGGTACTGGCGATTCTCGCAAAGGGACCGCTCTTCCGCCGTGCCGCGCTCCGCCGGTAGGCTAATGCGGTGTGAAATTTTAACCAACGATGAAAGCCGGGAGCGCAACAAAGTGAAGCGACCGGATTCTTCACGTCGGTTCATCCGGTCACTCCGCTGCGCTTCGTTCCCGGCTTTCATTGTTCCCGGCTTTCATTCACGATTTTAACCCTCCAAAAAATTCATGAGTCCTTTCGATACATTTTGGTCCCGAGTTCAATATATTTTCTGCTTGGCGGCAGTGATCGGTGTGGTCGTCTATCTGGTCGGGCAAGGACATACGCCGACCGTTGCGGTGTTTGCCGATGCCGACCGCGAAGTTGCCGTACAAGTCATCGGAGCAAAAAGAATTGCTGTTGCGTCCGATTCGCCATTGGCACAAAAATTACACCTCTCGAAAGTCGAGTCTGCCGAGATTTCGTCTCCGCTCGTTAGCGTTACCGGCACCGTTGCCGCAAGTCTTCGTCCCGGCAATGGCAAAGGAAACGATTATTGGCAATTCCATTCTCCCGATCTGTTGACTGCCTATACCGATTGGCAGAAAGCGGTGGCAGAGGTTGCGTTTCTTGAAACGCAGTTGGTCGATACCCGGCAACTTGCGGAAGCGCAAACCGAAGCCGCCCAAAAACTGGTCGAGCGGATGCAACGTTTGGTAACAATCGGCACCGACACCGAGAAGGACTTGGCGGAATCCAGAGCGGATTTGATCGAAGCACAGATTCAGGGGCGAAAAGATGTTCACGAAGCAGAATCTGCCGTTAAAGCGGCAAAGCAAGAGGAAGCGATGCTGGCGAGGCAATTAGAACAAGCTGGTCTCGACCCGGCATTACTGACCTCCATCAAGAGCGATATGGACATTATCATTGCGGACGTTCCTGAAAGTTGGGTCGGACGAATTCACGTCGGGCAGGGTTGCGAGGCACGTTTTTTGAGTTTGCCTGACCAAGTCTTTGCCGGAAAGGTTCATGCGATTGTTCCGGTGCTTTCATCGGAGCGGCGTTCGCTTCGTGTGCTTTTGTCGATTCATGATCCCGAAGACAAATTGCGACCGGGCATGTTTGCGGAAATCGGTCTCGGCACCGACCCGCACAAGGCGTTACTTGCCCCTGCCGATGCGGTCATTCACATTGGACGTGCCGATTATGTTCTCATTCGGGAAGAGTCGACATGGCGTGTTAGTGAGGTCAAAGTCGGTGAAATGCGGAACCAAACCGTTGAAATCCTTGCTGGACTTCAAGAAGGCGAACAGATCGCCGGTCGCGGTGCAATTCTGCTAAAACCTGTTATGATTAAGGCGTTGCAAGTGAAGGAATAGGTTTTTGTCGTATTCATTCGTCAGTAAAGGAGCAAAGCATGCAAAACAAAATTCAAATTTTCGAAAAGCAACCTGTCCGGGCGGTTTGGGACGAGGAAAATGAAAAGTGGTGGTTTTCCGTGGTGGACATTATTTCGGTGCTTACCGACAGCATTGACCCCGCTGCTTATTGGCGCAAATTAAAACAACGCCTCAAAGAAGAAGGAAATGAAACCGTGACAAATTGTCACGGTTTGAAAATGCGCGCACTGGACGGCAAAATGCGGCTTACCGATGTTGCCGATACAGAGCAGGTTTTGCGGTTAATTCAATCGGTTCCGAGCAAAAAAGCCGAACCTTTCAAGTTATGGCTGGCAAAAGTGGGTAACGAACGCATCGACGAAACGATTGATCCCGAACTCTCCATCAACCGTGCTATTCAGAACTACCGGCGATTGGGATACAGCGAAAATTGGATCAATCAACGGATAAAATCCATCGAAGTCCGCAAAGCAATGCCTCCAAAACGGCAGTACCAAAAGCGGCGTACAACAGGGAAAGGAGTATTCCGAACTGACCGATCTGATGAGCAAAACGTGGAGTGGGATGACGACCCGAGAATACAAAAAATTTAAGGACTTGAAAAAGGAGAATCTTCGAGACAACATGACCAATACCGAGTTGGTGCTCAACATGTTGGCGGAAGTTGCTGCCACGGATATTTCCATTGAGCGACAGCCGCTCGGCTTTGCCGAAAGTGCAAGCGTTGCCGAAGAGGGGGCAAAAGCCGCCAAAGTTGCCCGCAAACAGATCGAAAAGAGTACGGGTAAATCAGCACTTTCACCAATGAACGCAAAGGCGGGAATAAAAGTCGGTAAACAAGAAAATAAAAAATTGAAAGGAGGTTCACCATGAGTGCCGGAGCAGCGGCTGCTTCTTCAGGAGCGGCAGCACAACGCCATCAGATGATGATAAATGCCGTTCGATCCTTTGGACCGGTCGTCAAAATCGAAGCAGACGGTTTCAACACAATTTTGGCGAGATCAATGGAAACGGAGCCAAATCCATTGATCGTTACGGCATCGGGCGGTTGGTTTACGACTGTGTATTCGTATCTCACGTCCTACAAAGGACTCTATTTTTACACGAGTTCATCGTTCCCATTGACACTGCCAGCCCAAGCGGAAGTTATCGAAGTCGATAAAATTTGGATACCGAATATGTAAAAGATATTGATGTACAAAATTGGCGCAAGATAACGGAGAAACTGGTGAGTCAAGTAGTAAATTCGATAATGGAGAGGGCGACTTTGCATACAACCAAAGAAAAGTTAAAATGGGACATCATGGAAAAAGATAAATCAGAACAGGAAAACCAATATATTTACATCGTGCAGGCTTCGTTGAAACCGTCCAAGTGTAAAATCGGCAAAACGAACGATCTGGATCGACGGCTCAAGGAATATAATAACATGACTGGCAAATCCAAAGAAAATGTCTATACGTATTTGTTTACGTGTCAAGTGAAAAATATGACTCGCGTGGAAGTCGCCATAAGAGACACATTCGGTCGTCTTCGAGAAGAGAAAAGCAAAGAAATCTATTTTTACAACCCTGCACTGTTTGGGGACTACATCCATTTCATTAAATCCCACAAATTGTTCGTGAAGGAAATTTTTATCAAACAAGAACTTAAAAAACAAATCGTCAAGATTGTTAAAAAGACAATCCCAACGCTCGAAGAAAGAGGATTGTCTTGGAAAGAACTGCTTCAAAGAGCACAGAAAACTAATAATGACGAGTTTTATACTCGGTACGAAGACGTTGAAAAAGAATTGAACATGTATTCCAAATCCATTTGGAAAAATAAAGTCGTATTCTGTAATTGTGATGACGCTGTTGATGACGAGTTCGATAAAAGAAGAACGTCTGCATTCGCCTTGTTTTTTTTGAGAAAATTTAATGAATTAGGATTAAAAAAACTCATCTGTACCCATTATGTGGGAAAAGTGGATTTATTTAATCAGGGACCAAAAGGCTATATTTTTACAAAGGACGGTTTTAAGGAAATTAAAGAATATCCGAAAGATTACACTGGCAGTTTTGACGACCCTTTATCTTTGAAAATACTGCATGAAGAAGCCGATATTGTATGCACGAATCCTCCTTTTTCAAGGGCAATAGATTATTGGAAAATACTTATTGCAAGTGCAAAGCGTTTCATCATTATTTCCAATATCACTAATCCTATAACGCTGGCTTTTATTCCGTATTTCCAGGATGGTAAAGTATGGGCGGGATACAACGCAGTGGACTGGTTTCTTACTCCGAAAAGAGAACTAACAAGGGCGGCAGGTCATTGGTACACAAATATACCCATAAAAAATAGACCAAACGATAAACGATTGAAAATAATGCCGCTAAAAGAGATACCTGATAAATATAAAAAATATGATGATTCAAAAGTGCTCATCGTAAATAATTGCTATATTCCAAGTGATTACAAGAAACCTTTCGCAGTATCCGCCCGCCCGATCTTGAACGGCTTGTTGGAAAAAGGGTATCAAATTGTTAAAGATCAACATTTTCCTTGCATGAATGGTAAGCAAGGCTTTAGAAGAGTGTTAGTTATGAAAGCATAACACCCAATGATTCCATCCCTCATCAAACACGTTTTCCACCATCGCTGGTTCATGCTGGGCTTTGCTCTGGTCATCATGGGCTTTGGCTTATACGCTTTTCAGCATCTGCCGATTGATGCCTATCCCGACATTTCGCCGCAGAAGGTTTCCATCATCACCGCCTTTCCCGGTCGCGCACCGGAAGAAATCGAACGTCAAGTTACCATTCCGATTGAAATTGCCATGCGGAATGTGCCGAAAGTCGAAAGCGTCCGGTCGCAAACAATCTTCGGTCTCTCGGTCATCGATCTGATCTTCGAGGAAGGCACCGAAACCTACTGGACAAGGCAACAGGTCAACGAAAACCTCAAAACGGTCGAACTGCCGGAAGAAGCGGAAGTGCCCGAACTCGAAGCGGTTACGTCGTCGTGCGGTGAAGTCTATCGGTACGAACTCGTGTCGGACGGTTCACACGACGTGATGGAATTGCAAACGATCAATAATTGGGTCGTCATTCCTCATTTGATGCGTGTTCCCGGCGTTGCGGATGTCTCTAACTTCGGCGGTTTGAGCAAACAATATGCCGTTACGTTCAAACCGGCACACTTGGAACGTTATGGATTGACCCTCGCCGATGTCGTCGGTGCTATTCAAGCCAACAACGCTTCGGCAGGCGGCAGCGTTCTCAAACGGGGAAGTATGGACTTGGTCATTCGCAGTGCCGGTCTCATCGAAAACGTCCGGCAGATCGAAGATATTTTCGTCAAGTCCATTGAAGGCACTCCTATTTACATCAAAGATGTTGCCGCCGTCGATATTGACGCTGCCACTCCGTGGAGCATTTACAGCAAAGACAATACCGATGAGTCGGTCGAAGGAATCGTTCTCTTGCGGCGTGGAGAAAATCCATCGTTCGTACTTGCAAAACTGAACGAAGCCGTCGAAGAATTAAACGCTTCTGTCCAAATGGAAGGGGCAAAAATCAAACCGTTTTATAGTCGGCAATTTCTGGTCGATAACACGTTGCACACCGTTTCACACAGCATTTCGCTGGGAATCGCCCTTGTGGTGTTGGTCTTGCTGCTCTTTTTGGGTCGTCCGATGATGGCGTTTTTGGTCGCCCTCACGATTCCCTTTGCGTTTCTCTTCGCTCTCGTTATGATGTATCTGACCGACATTCCGATTGGTCTGCTTTCCATCGGAGCGATTGATTTTGGGATCATCATCAGCGGTTCGGTCATTATGGCGGAAAGTATTGCCCGGCGACTCGGCGAGTCCAAGCGGTCTATCCCCTCCCCCACCGGGGGAGGGTTAGGGTGGGGGAGCAGTGAAAAGGCATGTAACCCTCACCCTAACCCTCTCCCAAAGAGAGAGGGGACGTTTTTCATCATTCGGGAAACGGCGATTGACATGTTCAAGCCGGTCTTGGTCTGCGTGTCGCTGGTCATGATTGCCTTTCTGCCGCTTCTTTCGCTAACAAGTATCGAAGGTCTCTTGTTCCGACCGATGGCAATGACCATTTTGTACGCTCTGTTGGGGGGACTGTTTTTCGCTCTGTTTGTGGTGCCGGCATTGGCATCGTTTCTTTTCCGGCGAGGTTATGTCGAGTGGGAAAATCCGCTGTTACACGTTCTCACTCCCGTTTATGCTTGGCTGATAAAGATACTCCTGAAAATGCGAATGTTGGCGGCAACGTTGGCAATCCTCGGTTTGGTACTGGTCTTGTTTCATTTGATTCCACGACTCGGAGTGGAATTTTTGCCCTACATGGACGAAGGCACGATTTGGGTCAAAGCGAATTTTCCCGACGGCACTTCGTTGGAACAAACGGCGGCGTTCGGCAAGGAAATCCGAAAAATCGTCATGGAGTATCCCGACGTGGAGTTTGTTTCGTTGCAAATTGGTCGTGCCGATGCGTTTTCCGAACCGTTTCCATGTAGCCGAATTGAAATGATGGTCAGTCCCAAACCGCAGACACAGTGGACGCAATTCAAAACGAAACATGGAATTATCGCCTCGCTGGGTCAGCGGTTGCGGGAAGAATTTCCCACGACACGATTTGCCTTCACACAGCCGATCATTGACATGGTAACGCAGGACACGAACGGCACTTCCGCTCATTTGGCGGTGGAAATTTCCGGCGACGACTTTGACGTGTTGCTGAATCTTGCCGATCAAACGATGGATTTGCTCAAAAGCATTCCCGGTTCGCTGGACGTGAACATCGAGCAGGAAGGTCCGCAGGCGCAACTTCAAATCGTGCCTAATCGGCAACTTTGCGCCCGGTACAATGTCAAGATTGAAGATGTAACGCAACTCATCAATACGGCAATGGGAGGCGATCCGGTAGGAGTGTTGTATGAAGACAACCGCCGCTTCAATATCGTTGCGAAGTTGGATCGTGAATTCGTTTCCTCACCGCAAGCCATCGAGAAACTGCCGGTACATAACGAAGAAGGCATACCGATTCCTCTCTCGCAAGTGGCGAAGATCGGCATTATGGACGGTCAAACATTGATTACACGGGCGGAAGGACGGCGGTGTTTGACGGTGCGTTGCGACGTGACTGGTCGGGATGAAGGCGGATTTGTCGCCGAGGCGAAAGCGAGATTCGCCCAAGAAATTGCCATCCCTGCCGGTTACCATATCGAGTGGCTGGGGATGTTCCAAAATTTGGAACGGGCTTATCATCATTTCCTCTTCATTTTGCCGGTTACAATCGGCATTGTGTTTCTGGTGTTGATTAGCAGTTTCGGTTCGCTCCGGGCAGGCTTCATTTTGCTGTTGCCGATACCCTTTGCGTTTGCCGCCGGTGCATTGGCTTTGTATTTGCGGGGAATGAATTTGAACGTCTCGACGGGCATCGGTTTTGCCACGTTGTTCGGTATTACGGTCATGGACGGCGTGCTGATGTTTAAGGAAATCACACGGCATCGTCTTTTGGGACACACGATTGACGAGGCGGTTATTAGCAGCCGTGTGCAGTTATTGCGTCCGACATTGATGGCATCGCTGGTAGCAATTTTCGGTCTGTTACCTGCATCGCTTGCGACTTCGCTTGGCTCGGATGTCCAGCGACCGCTGGCAACGGTGATCGTGTGGGGACTCACCGGCTCGATGTTGTTGACATTGTTTGTCATTCCCGCTTTTTATCGGATTTTCGTTCCATCGTTGCCGAGAATCGATGATACCGATGAGAATGAAACAGGAACTTGATGTTGACGTTACCAATGACGATAAACGAAAGAATGAGGTATTGGTTTTATTAGTTTCCCAACATTGCCGAGGCATTGTGCCGGGATCGGATACGGCATGAAATCTATGTCCGATCCATTTTTAGCATGCGCTGCTCGTCGCTCACGGGCTAACTCAAAACAGGAAAGGACAAATTATTATGTCAAATGACAAGTACACATCCATCGTAACCCTTGATTTCCAGTATGCCCATCGATTCATGCTTTGGAAAAGAGAGGCAAAGCACCTTCACGGGCACTCCGGTCTTTTGACCATCGAACTTGAAGACACCGTTGATCCGATAACCGGCTATGCACATGCCTGCAAAGACGGCTTCAAGAAGGCATGGGAGATTTGCGACCACTTCCACCATGCGACATTATTTCAAGAAGGCGATCCGCTTCTTGAAGCGGTACTTGCGGTGTACAAAGAGCATGGCATTAACAATGACCCAGAGCATTGCGTTCCCCTGAAAAAGATAGACCATCCTCTTGCGTGGTCATACCCGGAGTACCGAATAGTCGTTACAAAAAAGGTTTCGACTTGCGAAAATCTGTGCGAACTGTTCTATGAACTCCTCAAAGACAAGATGCCCATCAAGAAAATCACGTTCCGCTCGTCTTCGATGAATTGCGCATCGAAAGAGTTTAAGTAAGCGGGAAGGGATTACGGGAATTTCCTCCGTATCCTTTGTGAATTCTCCGTGTCCTTTGTGGTAAATTTAACCACGGAGGGCACAAAGTTTTTATCCTTTCTTACGTGGTGGGCTCTGTCAACCTTATACGGGATACACAGGATAGAGACTTGCCGTACCAATCCCAAAGTGTATAATATCGCCAAAATGAACGGCACACAAACATTATGAGTCAAAAAGTTTCTCTTATTCAACGTACTGGGGATAGTTTACAATTCTTCCTCTGCCTCGGTGTCGTCGTCCTGTTGTTACTCTATCTGACTGTTTGGCACGGACACAGCGGCCATGCTTACGAAGAGCCGGAAGCCGTTAAAACAGAAGCCGATGTTTACGTCAGCGGACAAAAGAGCATTGTGGTGCGTCCCGACTCGCCGATCTTTCATAAATTGCACACTCTTACTGTCAACCCGAAGGAAACGACCGATCCGATTGTGATCGTTACCGGCGTTGATGTTGCAAGTTTGCAAACCAACGGCGAAGCCGACCATTTAGCCGGTACTCCGGTGGTCGTCAATGCTGACGAATTAGGCGATTTTTGGCAGTTTCACTCGTCGGAACTGTTGACAGCATTTGCCGACTGGCAAAAAGCAGATGCCGAAATTGCTTTTGCGGAAAAACAGTTGCAATCGACCATCAAACTTGCCGAAACGACTGTCGAAGCACACAAAGCGGCAGTCGAACGGCTCGAAAGACTCGTCCAAGTCGGCACCGACACGCCCAAAGACCTTGCCGAAGCAAAGGCGGCATCTATTCAAGCAGAAATCGAGGGGGAAAAAGAAGTTTATGAAGCGCAAGCCACCCTTCGGCTCGCTCAACGGGAAAAAGCGGCTCTTGCACGGCAACTGACCCTCGAAGGATTGCAACCGGAATTACTTGTTTCCATTACGCGGGACATTGACATCATTATGGCGGAAGTGCCAGAGAGTATGATTCGGCAAGTCAAGGTCGGACAAAGTTGCGTTGCTCGGTTTTTCAGTTACCCGGAAAAGAAGTTTTATGGAAAAGTCCTCTCGATTGTACCGGTGCTGTCGAAGGAGCTCCGGTCGCTGCGAGTGTTGTTTGCCATTGAAGATGCCGGTGATTTATTGCGTCCCGGCATGTTTGCGGAAATCGGTCTCGGCATTGATCCTCGTTCGGTACTTCATGTTCCGCCGGAATCCATCGTGAACATTGGCGGTTCCGATTACGTTTTAGTTCGGACAGGCGATAGCGATTGGTTCGTTACCGAAGTCCAAATCGGCGAACGTCATGAATCGGGAGTCGAAGTTCATAGCGGTCTCGCAGACGGCTGTGAAGTTGCCGGTGAAGGTGTTATTCTGCTCAAACCCATCATCGCCGAGTCGTTGCGGGTGAAGTAAAATGGGTTGAGGCGGTTATTGCGAATTGCCTTTGAATATGTGTAATATGTATGATAGATTTTGAAATATGACAATGACGATCACTTTAACCCTTGATGTACCAGATGTGCTTGAATATGAAGAAGGGGACATTAAGATGTACCTTGCTTCACGGTTGTATGCGGAGTCGAAACTAACAGCCGGACAGGCGGCACAGATCGCCGGGATCAGCAAGCGGGAATTTATTGGGACAGTCGGCAAGTACGGCGTGTCTGTGTTTGGTCAGACGACGATTGAGGAAGTGCTATCAGATATGGACAATGCGTGAAACAATTATTTCCGACACGAGTAGTTTGCTTGCCTTTTACGAGATCGGTGAAATGTCGATTTTGCAAAAAATGTACAGCAAAATAGTAACGACATCCGCCGTTCAAAGCGAGTTCGAGTATGTGCTTCCAACATGGATCATCGTTCGTGAGCCGCTGGAGGAGCATGTTCAAAGTGTTCGGCAACGATTCAAACTTGATTTGGGTGAGGTTACAGCGATTGCTTTGGCTCTGTCTCTCCCTGAAGCAACGCTGATTATTGACGAAGCGGCAGGGCGACGTGCCGCACAAGAATTAGGAATTCAAGTGACCGGAACACTTGGTATATTGTTGAAAGCAAAAAAACGAGGAATTATCCCAGCAGTCCGTCCATTGATACGCAAATTACAAGCCGTCAATTTCCGTATGAGCGAACCTTTGATTGCAGCGATTTTAACCGAAGCAAAAGAAAATTGAAGACATCATCAAGTACACTGTAACATCACCCCATGCTCGAACCCCTCATTGCCGAGGCGTTGTAAATACAATAAATACATAATGTCAAAACGAACTTTCCCCAACACGCTTTACACGAACGACAATCTGTACGTATTGTCGGGAATGAACAGCGAGTCGGTCGATCTGATTTATCTTGATCCGCCGTTCAACTCAAAGCGCATGTATTCCGCTCCAGTCGGCAGTAAAGCCGCCGGTGCGAGTTTCAAAGACATGTGGACGTGGCAGGACGTTGATGAATACTATCTCGACTCGCTCGCTAATCGTTTTCCTGCTTTGGCAAAATATATCACCGATATTGGTCAAATTCACAGCAAGCCGATGATGGCGTACCTGACTTATATGGCGCAGCGAATTATCGAAATGCACCGGATACTCAAAAATACAGGATCGATTTATCTACACTGCGATCCGACAGCGAGTCATTATTTGAAACATGTGCTGGATTCGGTGTTCGGTAAAAACAATTTCCGAAATGAAATCGTATGGAAAAGAACAACGGCACATAGCGATAGCGGGAAATATGGCATGAATGCCGACTATATTTTGTACTATACAAAATCCAATACGTGTACATTCATTCCGCAATTTCAAGAATATAGTGATGAGTACAAAAAACGTTTCAGAGAAGATGAAAACGGTAGAATGTTTGTTGACAATAGTTTGTCAGCCAAAGGATTAAGCGGCGGCGGATATCGATATGAATTCAATGGAGTATTCAATTTTTGGCGTTGCCCCCAAAAAACGATGCAACACCTTGAAAAAGAGGGTAAACTCTATTTCACAAAATCGGGTGGTGTTAGGTTAAAAAGATATTTAGATGAATTACCGGGACTTCCTTGCCAGACAATTTGGACAGACATTAACCCACTCAATTCGCAATCCAAAGAGCGCACTGGCTATCCGACCCAAAAACCGCTTGCCCTTTTGCATCGTATCATCAAAGCATCGTCCAACGAAGGTGATACCGTGCTTGACCCTTTTTGCGGTTGTGCCACGACTTGCGTTGCCGCCCAGCAATTGGGTAGAAAATGGATCGGCATTGACATAGAAAAGCAATCTGTCAAAATTTTGATCGAGCGATTGAGCGACGATGCCGGTTTGTTCAAGGATTTTACGGCAACTGATATAATTCCGAAACGCAGTGATCTGACAGAGGTACAACCTTCGCCGTCAATTAAGGAGCGGTTATACAAACAGCAAGACGGTAAATGTAACGCTTGTGGAGAAGATTTTAAGATTTGGAATCTTGAAATCGACCATATTATTCCGAAAGTGAAGGGCGGCGGAAATTACTACGAAAATTATCAACTGCTCTGCGGTTCGTGCAACAAAATCAAGGGTACCAGGACAATGGAATACCTGCGGTTGAAAATCGAAACCCGCGAACGGATGATGAAAACACAAATCTTTTTTGGAGAATAACCCCTCATGATACGCATATACAATACATTGACAAAAACGAAGGAGGAGTTCAAGACCGTCCAACCGGGCAGAGTGGGAATCTATCTCTGCGGACCGACGGTCTATAAGCCTTCGCACATCGGACACATGGTCGGTCCCGTTATCTTCGATGCCATCAAACGCTATCTGACCTATAGCGGTTACGAGGTGCAACTCGTCATCAATATCACCGACGTGGACGATAAACTCATTGCCGAGGCGAATAACCGAAATCTGCCGATGGCAACCATCGCCGAAGAAATGACCGCCGACTATCTGCGTAACCTCGAAGCGATGGGCGTAAAGGAATCGGTCAATGCCTTTCCTAAAGTTTCCGATCACATGGACAACATCATCGACTTCACGCAAGTCCTTATTGACAAAGGGTTTGCCTACGAGTCGGACGGCGATGTCTATTTCGATGTCGGAAAGTTTTCGGAATACGGCAAACTGTCACACCGCTCGCTTGATCAAATGACCGGCGAAGGAGGAAGCACTGCCGACAGGAAACACACACCATTCGATTTCGCCCTTTGGAAATCCGCAAAGCCGAACGAACCGTCATGGGATTCCCCCTGGGGGAAAGGACGACCCGGCTGGCATATTGAATGTTCCGTGATGAGCCGCGAACTACTCGGCGAAACGTTTGACATTCACGGCGGCGGACTCGATCTTGTTTTTCCGCACCACGAAAACGAAGTGGCACAAAGCGAAGCCCGGCACGGCAAGCCAATGTGCAACTATTGGATGCACAATGGACTCATGCAGGCGAGTAGCGAAGTCGGAAAATTGGGCGGAAGGAAGACGACAGCAAATGAAAGCCGGGAGCGCAACAACGTGGAGCGACCGGATGTTGCTGTCGATCCGGTCGCTCCGGCTATCGCCTACGCTCCCGGCTTTCATGATGTCGCCTCCCAAGAATTAGGCAAAATCAGCAAATCGAAGGGTTCAAATGCTTTTGGCGACATGTTAAAGCAGGTCGAGCCGGAAACGATTCGTTTCTTTCTGCTTTCGACGCACTATCGCCGACCGATTGATTTCAGTATGGAACGCATCGAGGAAGTCGGCAAAGGTCTCGAAACGTTTTATCGGTTCTTCAAGCGGTACGAAAAAATTACCGGCAAAAGTTTTTACGCTCTTGATATACCGAAAACTCGAGCGGAAGCCGAAAATCAAAAAACGAGTCTCCCCGAAGTTGCCGAATTGCGGACGAAATTTCTGGAGGCGATGGACGACGATTTCAATACTGGCGGGGCAATCGGCATTTTGTTCGATTTACTTCGGGTATTGAATCGGTTTGTGGACGAGCACAAGTTGGAATCCGATGGCGAGCGAACAGAAGAATTGGTGCATGGTGCGTCGGTCTTACGTGAACTTGCTTTGACGCTGGGTTTATTCCGAGAGCCGCCGACTGTGTCGGCGAATACCGGCGACAGCGAACTCGTCGGCAAGTTGATGTCGCTCTTGATTGAACTCCGAGCAACAGCGAGAAAGAACAAGGATTTTGCCACGGCGGACAAGATTCGCAAGGACTTGACGGGGTTTGGGATCACCTTGGAAGACCGCCCCGGCGGAACGGAATGGAGTCTGTCCTGATCCCCTGTCCGTGCCATGTTTCCACGCCGTCCATCCTTTTCGAGAGGTTCATGAAATTATTCGTGACGACCAAATTTTTGCAACATCGTCTTGATGCGTCCAATCAATGCCTCGGTCGCCGCAACAAAAGCGGCATTGTGCCCGGAAACATATTGAAAATCTCCGCGTTTGGCAGCATGTTCCAATTCTTCTGCCTGTTTGCCGACCACGTCCGCACAGACACCATAACAGGTTCCCTTGATTCCATGAATTAACACTGCATAGTCTGGCAACTGCGATTCCGCACATATCCGAATTTTGTCAATTAAAGCCGGTGTGTTGTCCACGTAAGACTGTAAAACGATCAACAAGGTCTCTTCGCTGCCGCCGAACTGCACCAATGCCTTTTCTTTGTTCAGTCCTTCGATTTCCCATGTCTCCGCATCGGTTTGTTGCATAGTATGTTCTGAAAGGTAATCGGTTTCCCGTGATTTGTCCCGCAACCAACGGCGGATTTCCGAGTCCAACCGCATAATGTCAATCGGCTTCGAGAGGAACGCCTGAAAACCATTTTTCAGAAACATCTCTTCGTTACCGACAATTGCATTTGCCGTCAGCGCAATAATCGGTACACTCTTTGCGTATTCCGATCCGATTTCCCGAATCTTTTGCGTTGTTTCAATGCCGTCCATTCCCGGCATCATGTGATCCATGAAAATTGCATTATACCGGACGTTGGCTGACTGCACGGCATCAATTGCCTGCTGACCACTTATGACGCAATCCACCTGTATTTCGTACGGTTTGAGCATCCCTCTCGCAACGTCCAGATTGGTCTGGACATCGTCCACCACCAACACTCTGGCGTAGGGTAGTTTCAACCGCATCAACTTTGAATTCCTTACCAACTTGGTTTGAAAATGGCGCATGTGCGATAAATTGAATGCCACCTCCTTGCCAATTATTTCGCTGGACAGTTGTCTCTGCGGAATCGAGATGGTGAATGTACTTCCCTTTCCGTATTCGCTCTCGACGGCAATCGTCCCCCCCATCAAATTCACCATATTTTTAACAATAGCAAGTCCGAGACCAGTCCCTTCGATCTTTCGATTTGCCACAGCATCGACCTGATGGTACTCCGTAAACAGAGTCATAAGGTGTTCTTCGCGAATTCCAATGCCCGTATCGGAAACCGTGCAAACGAGAGAAAATTCGTCTCCTTTGCCTTCGCCGGTGATTGTCCATGCGACTTTCCCTTCCCGCGTGTATTTGATTGCATTCGAGAGGAGGTTGTTGAGTATCTGTTTGAGGCGAAGTTCGTCTCCAAACAATCGGTTCGGCAGAGTGTCCGCGACATCAATCACAAATTGGATTGGTTTCGACCCCACACGAACACTATTCAATGCTGCCGTATCGTTGATCAGACTCGGCAAATCGTAGGGAACCGGAATCATTTCAAATTTTCCCGCCTCGATTTTGGAAATATCGAGCAGGTCGTTGATGGTACCAAGCAACGAGATACTGGAATTATAAATTTTTTCCAGATTGGCAGCGAGTTCTCCTTTCGCTTCGCCAGAACTGACGGCGAGTTCGGAAAATCCGATGATGGCGTTGAGCGGTGTCCTCATTTCATGGCTTACGCGAGCAAGGAAATTACTTTTGGCTTGACTCGCCTCCTGGGCTTTTTTCAAGGCGGCTTCTAATTGGACGGCGGTACTTCGGAGGTCCTGCGTCATCGCATTCCGCTCCATGGCACTGATGATCATCAAACTGGCACTGCGCAGAATATCGATTTCCTCATCAGAAAAAACTCGTTCCCGAACGCAATCATCCACACTGAAAAAACCCCAAAACTGATCGTGTAAAAATAGCGGAATGATCACAATGGAACGGATGTCATAAGACTTTAGAAAAGCCCGCTCTTCTTGTGATAGGTTTGAAAGCGGTGCATTAATGTACTCGCCGCGTGAAAACATACTTTCCCATTCTTGACTATACGGAAATGTTAATCCGACGGGAACCTCCGATTTCTGTTTCCCCATTTCGCTGAGCCACTCGATTTTATGAACAAAATGGAGTTGCCCGTCAACCATTTCATTCTGCCAAACTTGGACACGATCAACATTGATACAGTGCCCCATCAATTCCATGGTTTTCAAAAGCGGTGTTTCTCGTTCGTCTTCTTCTGCCGTCGTCAGCAAAATGGTTGCCGCCTGGTTTACGGTACTTAACAGATTGTCCCGCCGTTTTATATCGGCAACCATTTGATCACGCTCTCGCAAATCCTGAATACTGATCGCTATAACATCGGAATCTTCATCTTTAAGTCGGACAAATGCAACTTCCGATGGAATCTGTGTCCCATCTAACTGCTGGTGCATCCATTCGAAAACACACCCGCCGCGTTCAAATGCTCTATCCACGAGAGAAAGAGCCTTATCGTATGAAAGTTGACCGTCGGGCTGGTACTTCGGAGACAGATCGAAAAATCGCTCGATGAATTCCTGCTTATTTTGTACTTGGAATATCCTGACGGCGGCTTCGTTACATTCCATGGCACCGCCAGTTTTGCTCCATAGTAGGGCAGCCACAGGCATTGCATCCAATAAAGTCTTGGTTTGTATATGCTCCTCTTGGATTTTTGCCGCCTGACGCTGGATGGTCGCATTCAATTGCGCCAAATGGCGGTTTTGTTCTTCGATTTTCGTAAAGGGCAATGCAATGTAACCGGAGGCAAAAAAGGCTACCACACAACTGAGTATCAGGCAAATAACCGAGATCATGGTCAATGCCCGCATGGCAGCCTGGTAGGGACCGCCGCTGTAAGCGGGGGCGGTAACGGCTAACGCCAAACCGATGGGAGAACCGGTGATGGGACGAACAAAAGCAATACGTTGATCTCCTTGCATGGTATGTATATTGCGACCAGGTTTTCCCTGGGTCATCTGACCAAAAAACTCGGCGAGCGATTGTGATTCGGCATCAAGATGTGTTTTGGCAAGTTTGATGTAATTGATACGGTCAATCACGGTCTCACGAAAACGACTGCTGGCAACGATGGTTCCTTCGCCGTCACAAAGAACGATGTCGCCGTCCGCACTCCAAATTCGAAAATTCTCCATAAGGTCGGAAAAGTACATGCCGTCCAGCGTGGCGAAGAGAATTCGCTTGTTATGTCCTTCGTCGTCAACTTCTCCGACGGGTGCGCAGATAAGAGAAACCACTTTCGGGTCATCTGGTAAGACGTTTGTCTTCATTCGGCTTGTGTCAATGGTGGACGAGAGTACTGGTGTCCGCATGGTCCTCAAGGATTTGACGATGTATTCGCGGGGAGGGGACAGTTGATTTTCCGTGACCGCAAAATTCCCCTTTGAAGCGACAATACGAAATTTTTCTTGTCCATTTTCCATTGTCCTTTCCACAACGGCGAGGGCAATAAAGTGAGCCATTTCATGAATTCCTATACTGCCATCGACATAATTGTTAAGGACTTCGTCGAGTTTTTCGTCGCCGAACTTTTCGACATCTTGAGCGATAGTTTGCGCCCTTAATTTCAGAATGTCGAGTTTACTGGAAACGAGGGCTTCTGCTTGATCGGCAACGACACGAAGCGTGTCTTCTTCGAGCCGGAGAATACCGTCACCCATGAGGTACAAGCCGATTCCTACTCCGGTAACGATGGTGAGCAGTGCAAGAGCAATGGTAATGCTAAAAATTTGGATTCGGAGCGACATAAACAAAACAAGGATTGGCAACTGACGATCCCCACAAACGGTACCCATTGTACCCGAAATAACATAGGTGGGCAAGTATTGCCCGACCGACGGACGAGTATCCAAGAATTGATCCACCGCTTGCCCCTACTTGCGAAAAATTCGGTTCATGTTACACTATCCTGTCTTGAAAGGAGCCGGTTTCGCTGTCCGTCTCGACCAGAGCGGCGACGATTCAGCCCAGCCTACCGCGGAGTACCGGCTAAATGCAACGCTGGCGTAGCTCAATCGGTAGAGCAGTTGATTTGTAATCAACAGGTTGCGGGTTCGAGTCCCATCGCCAGCTTGGCTCAATTTCGAGTACACATGAAAGCCGGAAGCGCAATGAAGCGAAGTGCCCGGACCGCTCGGCAGATCGTCTGGTCCCTCCGCCACGTTATCCCGGTTTTCGTACAAAATAAGTAAAAGGGGGATTTCCCGAGCGGTCAAAGGGGGCGGACTGTAAATCCGCTGTCATCGACTTCGTTGGTTCGAATCCAACATCCCCCACTTGAAATAATAATCGACGAAAGGATAATGGTGTCAAATTCATTGTCCCGCCCGATTGTTGATTCAAGCGGGTGTAGCTCAATGGTAGAGCCGCAGCCTTCCAAGCTGATGACGAGGGTTCGATTCCCTTCACCCGCTTCGCTGTTGTAGCTCAGTCGGTAGAGCACGTCCTTGGTAAGGACGAGGTCATGAGTTCGAATCTCATCAACAGCTTCGTGTGGTTAATGACCAGTCGGTTAGTGGTCAGTAACCGGTTTACAAGACTAGCCGTCCGCCAATAACCACATGGCAAACAGACTTTTTTAGGAGAAAACATCAATGGCAAAAGAAAAATTTGAACGTACTAAACCGCACGTCAATGTCGGCACCATCGGTCACATTGACCACGGAAAGACGACCTTGACAAGCGCAATTCTTGCGGTTCAAGCCGAAAAGAAACTTGCGAAAGTGAAAAGTTACGCTGACATCGCCAAGGGCGGGACCGTCCGCGACGCCACCAAGACGGTAACGATTGCCGTCGCTCACGTCGAATACGAGACCGACAACCGGCACTACGCACATATCGACTGCCCCGGTCACGCAGACTTCATCAAAAACATGATCACCGGTGCCGCCCAAATGGACGGTGCAATTCTCGTGGTCGCTGCCGATGCAGGTCCGATGCCCCAAACAAGGGAACACGTCCTCTTGGCTCGCCAGGTGAACGTGCCTAAACTCGTAGTGTTTCTCAATAAGATCGACTTGCTGGACGACCCGGAACTTCTCGAACTCGTCGAACTCGAAGTTCGTGAACTCCTCAACAAGTACGGTTTCCCCGGAGATGACACGCCGATTATTCGTGGTGTTTCCCGCGATGCCCAGCAGAAGCCCGGCGATGCCGCCGCCTCGAAATGTATCACCGAACTGATGGAAGCCCTCGACACGTTCATTCCCGAACCGCCGCGTGAACAGGATAAGCCGTTCCTGATGGCAGTGGAAGACGTGTTCTCCATTGAAGGTCGTGGAACCGTTGCCACCGGTCGTATCGAAAAGGGGGTCATCAAAGTTGGTGAGGAAGTCGAAATCGTAGGTTTCACCGATGAGAAGCGGAAGGTCGTTTGCACCGGGGTCGAAATGTTCAAAAAAGAACTCGATCAGGGGCAAGCAGGGGACAACGTGGGACTTCTTCTCCGTGGTGTTAAGCGGGAAGAGATTCAGCGTGGACAGGTGCTTGCCAAGCCGGGTAGCATCCAGCCGCACACCGAATTTGAAGCCGAAGTGTACGTATTGTCGAAGGAAGAAGGCGGTCGTCAAACTCCGTTCTTCTCCGGCTATCGTCCGCAGTTCTACTTCCGAACGACCGACGTAACCGGTGCGGTAACGCTCCTCGGTGATGCCGAAATGTGTATGCCCGGCGACAACGTGAAACTCAAGGTCGAACTCATTTCGCCGATTGCGATGCAGGAAAACTCCCGCTTTGCCATCCGCGAAGGTGGTCGCACCGTCGGCTCCGGCGTGGTGACGAAGATTATTAAGTAGGAAAACGGTCTGTGTGACCGATGTAAAATCAGCCTGTAAGGCTGACACATAATAGCCCAGGGCAACGCCCTGGGTTACGTGGGCAGGGCTGACGCATCAAATCGCGGAAATCCCTTGTTTTACAGGATAAAATCGTTTTCAAATCGCATTTTGGGGATTTTTCAGGAGCATGTAAGACGAATAACATTTTTAAGGAAATAGTAAAA
>Ga0082212_10003459_pt1 | contig 22395 bp, 17 predicted proteins | sample TergutNt197P3_FD_71548 | JGI IMG/M metagenome (GOLD analysis project Ga0082212, IMG submission 71548) | Neocapritermes taracua P3 segment gut microbial communities from Petit-Saut dam, French Guiana - Nt197 P3 | ecosystem: Host-associated > Arthropoda: Insects > Digestive system > Gut ...
GAAATACTGGCCGTAGTATTTTCTTTCGCGCTTCTTTGAATAGATGTGGAGCAGGATAAGACCTATGATGTTCCATAAAGATTCGTACAGGAATGTCGGGTGGGCATAGATGGTTTGCGCGCCAATCGTAAAGCCCATGCGCCAAGGCAAGGTCGTTTCGACGCCGTATGCTTCGCGGTTGATGAAGTTGCCCCAGCGTCCCACTGCCTGTCCGATAAAGAGCCCAAACCCCGCCGCGTCCAGCAGTTTTCCGACAGGGATTTTTTTTATTCGGCTGTATATCCAGAAGGCTATCCCCGAGGCTATTATGCCGCCGTATACGGCAAGCCCGCCTTCGCGGATCATGATGATGTTCTGCCATTTGCCCGGGCCGAAGTAGTGGGACGCGTTGAAGACTATGAAATAGATCCTCGCGCCTATCAGCCCAAACGGTACGGCCATGATTACAAGGTCAAGTATATTGTCTCTGGTCAATTCCAGCGCTTCGCTGCGTTTTAATACGTACAGCGCCGCGAGTATAAACCCTGCTGTGATGAAAAGGCCGTATAAATAAATGTTATAGCCGAATATTGGGATGTATCTGGGGATGTCAAAGGCAAAACTTTCGCCGAAAAGGGGGAACGATATAGTTGCTGATTCCAAGCTGCCACCTTCCTTTCGGCTGCCGTTGGAGCCGAAGCTGTTTTGTTGATGCGGGGGACACCCTCTGGACTGTAGTGCGTTTGTGGATTATTTTGGGGTGATTATCGATATTGCCATGTTGTTTGGGTCTAGGTTTTTTCGATAGAATGAGGTTATGTCATCAATAGTTATTGAAGTGAGGAGCTCAGGAGCTTCAAAGGAGTCGAACCCTCGGAAATAGCCCCCGGTTATGCTTCCGCAAATTGCGTCAAAAGAATTGAGTATGCGTATCTGGCTGCCTATGGCTGCTTTTTTTATGCGGCCGAAAAGCGCTGCATCAGGTCCGCTTTCAGATAGTTTGATTATTTCTTTTTTCACTTCGTCGAAAACGCGTTCGGGCTGGCGGGATTCGCCGCCGAACATGGAATACGCCGTGCCTACCGCAGACTCGAATGAAGCCGAAAAGTCACTGTTTACAAGGCCTTCGCCGTAGAGACGGAAGTATAGCGGCGAGGAGTGGCCGGCAAGGATTTCAAGCGCGAGGGCGCTGACGAGGTCAAGCCGCAAGCTGTCGCGGCCCCGGGGCGCGGGAGTTGCTTTGCATCCTGCCAGGAAAAGGGGGAGGCTGACTTCCATGGCTTTTGAAAAAGACGGCGTCATGGGGTGGGGAGATTCTTGCGGGCCGTAGTCCCTGTCCGGGACTTGACCGGGGTCTTTCGGCAGGGTTTTCTGGGCAATGTCAAAAACCTCCGAGGGATCGACGTCGCCGGCGACGCACAGCGCCATGTTTGATGGGTTGTAAAAGACTTTGTGGCAGCTATAGAGGGTGTCGGCGGAAATTTCCGCTATGCTCTCTATCGTGCCTGCGACGGAGTCGCGAAGGGGGTTGCTGCGGAAAAGAGATTTCATAAGCCCGTAGTACAGGCAATAGTCGGGGTCGTCTTCAACCATGCTTATTTCCTGGCCGATGATGCCCTGCTCTTTTTCGACGCTTTCGGGCGTGAAATACGGTATGGAGACGAAGCCGAGCATCGTTTCAAGGTTCTCGGGGAATTTTTCTATGCATTCAAAGTGGTAGGCAGTTATGTCGGTGGAGGTGTATGCATTTGGCGAGGCGCCGTTTGCAGATAATTCAGTCAGGGCGTTGCCGTCTTCCGTGTCAAACATTTTATGTTCAAGGAAATGCGCCACGCCTTCGGGCGTATCGATCCAGTTTCCGTCAAGTTTGAAGCGTCGGTCAGCCCCGCCGTAATCGGTCGCGAAAAACGCGTAACTTTTATGGAATCCCGGTTTCGGCACGACGAACACGGAAAGGCCGTTGGGGAGTTTGCCGGAATAAACTTTTTCGCCTATGAGTCCGTATTCTTTACTGTCCATTGTCGCCGACCCCCGCTTCTTTTCCTGTTAGGAGGTAAATGGAGTCCGTTTCTATGCCGGAGGCTATTTCAACGACGCTGTCGAGTGTGACAGCTTCGACGTTTTCACATAACTTGCCAGGGTCGTATGGGAACGCTGCTACCCTGCTGTCGAAATAGAGGTCCTCAAGACCCGATGGCCTGTCCATCGATGATTTGATGGCGGTGACGACCGCCCGTTTTGCCGACGTCAACTCCCAGTCGCTGACGTCGCCTTTTTTTACATTTGCGAGTTGCGCCAGTATTTCGTCAAGCGCGGCGTCAAATTTTGAAAACTCCACGCCGGACGCTACGATCATAACGCCCTTGTGCCGCTCCAGTATCGAACTTGCGTAGTAGCAAAGCGATAGCTTTTCGCGGACATTGAGAAACAGCTTTGATGTGACGCCGCTGCCGTAGATGGCGTTGAACACCATCATAGAGGGGTAGTCGGGGTTTTCCATCGGTTTCCCTAGCCTGAAACCTGCGGTGAGTTTGCCTTGCGTCACGTCGAGCGATTCGGTAAAGCGGCGCGGGGTCTCGGTTGCGGGGCGGAGGATTATTTCGGTTTTCGGGGACGTCGGCGTTCCGCGCCCCGGCAAGACGCTCAGGGCTGAGCGCAATGCGGATTCGACGCGCCCGGGTTCCGCCGACCCGCAGTAGAATGCTTCGATTCTGGAGTTTTCGATGATGCTGCGGTAGTGCGCTGTGAGCGATTCGGGGGTTATTTCCAGCGCCGTTGCTTCGCTGCCGAGTTTGTTGACGCCAAACTGTTCGCCGTCGCACATTTCTTCGAGTAGGCGGTCTATCGAATAGCCGCGTTTGTCATTGATGCCTGCGCGAATGTCGTCTATGAGGTTGCTTTTTTCGCTGTTTATATAATCTGCGCGCATCAGCCCGTCTTGGATATCCGGGGATAGAAGCATACCACCTACAAGGGCGGTCGTTTCTTCAAGGACGCTCTTTCCGCCGGGTATGTAGCGGTCGTCGGGGAAGTCGGAATAGAACCCGATACTGTGCAGTTCGCCTTTTTTCCTGATCATCGGTTCGATGCGGGCGCCGTACAGTTCGTCAAGCGCCGCCGCTATACGCTCCATATCAGGAAGTTCGGACGATCCGCGCCGCAACACATGAGGCAACAGCGAGTTGCTTGACGCGGTTTCCCGGCTGAGGCCGCAGATGATGTTCAGCGTAAGGCAGCCGGTTTTGAATTTTTCCGTTTTTATGCACGTCAGGTCAACGCCGGGGTATATTGTGTTTGTACAGACTGTGTGCAACTTTTTCAACTCCGTTTTTGCCGTTTGTGTTTTCAAATTCGTCGCATGACGCTGTGGTTTTTTCATTGGCGCGGCAGTATGCCCGCGTGTCAGAGCCGTATCCGGACACGCGAGCATTGTACCACATATTGAAAATAATGGGAATTAAAAAATTATTAAAAAGTTGTTAATTTCGACGGATTCCGCTTCTCGCGAGTGGTTTATCCCATGTTCTCCACCATCCGCAGCGCGATGGCGACGGCCTGCTCGCGGGTCGCTATCGCGTAACCGCTCGCCTGCTGTGCACTTGTGACGGCGCGGGGGCTGAAACGATTGTCCCCGATCCCTTTGATGATTTCGTTGGACGCCATGAAGTAAACGCTGTCCTTCGCCCAGGCGGAGATGTCGCCGTCGTCCGCGAAGGCCGGAGGCCGGGTGTATGCCAGGGGATAGTTCGCATCGGTCGCAAAGGTCCAGCCGGGCATGGTGGCGCGCTTGAAAACGCGGGTTAGCGCGGTCGCACATTCCTCACGATTGAGCGCCCTGTCCGGCGTAAACATGTTTTCCGAGGTCCCGACCATGATGCCCGTGTTGTAAGCTTTCAGAACATCCAGGCTTTTCGTATCCGTAAACGGATTGATAATGGCCGGAACGGCCAGGGTGTTCGATAGGTTCTCGTAAGCCTTGACCGCGACCCCGGCGAATTCCGCCCGGGATACCGGCTTTGTGAGATCTACATCCGAACCCAGAAGGACGTCGGGAATCAGCCCGAGTTCATACGCCCGCTGTATTTCTTCCCTGGCCCATGACGACATGTTGTTGGGAAGCGGCGGTGCGCTTTGACTCTGTGTAAAGCGGGCCTCAAGCGTCCTGTCTGAGTCGACCGTGAAGCTCCATTTCGCGTCCGAACTCATTTTGGTACCCACTTCATACCAGCCGTCGAAGGCCCACCCGGAATTCGGGGTTGCTTGCAGGGTTGCCGTCGAACCCATGGAAAGCGTGCCGCCGCCCGAGACCGTGCCGCCGTTCGCGGGCGTGGCCGTCACGCTGATGGTTCTGGACCGCGCCGTCGAGCCCGCGGCTCTTGTGGTATGGAAGGTGGAGAACTTCGCGCCGAGCTCATCAATGGTGTCGCCGCTGAAGACATTGCCGTTGATCTTTCCGGCAAAGATAAGCGGGTTTCCGACGTCACCGTCCCCCGAATAAAGGAAGCTGTCGAACTTCAGGGTATATATGCCTGTCGTTGGGTCATAGGTGACACTGTTGCGGATCGAATAGGGATTCATATTTGTCTTTCCGGGAAGATTGGAGTTGGTTCGTATGGCCCAGAATTGTCCGTTTTCCTCATAGACGTCGAGGGTGACGATTCCGTCTCCGCTGGTGTTGGAAAACGTGCCGGTCCAGACGCCGACCAGCTCCCGCAGCGCAGCGGTCGTCGCGTCCGCCGAGCCGCCGCCGGGAGTGACGCCGTAATCGATAAACACAAACGGATCGGCGTCCGAAGGCGTAGAGTGGTGGCCGTTTGTTACGATGTCGAACCATACGCCGTAAGACACGCCGCCATCAAAGGCATAGGGCGTGCCGCCGCTGTAAAACTTCAGCGAGACTGTGTGGTAATTGGTTGAGCCGGCCGACAACGCGTCGCTCACGGAAGCGATTTTTGATGTAACGCCGCTGACCTCCCGCAAAACGCCGCCCGCGTCCGCTTTTAAGAGTTTGCTGCCCTGGGCGGCGTTTATGTCGCTCACCCCGAAGTAATTGCCCGCGTTGACATAGGTAACCAGCAATTCCGCGTTGCCATAGTCCCAGCGGCAATACACGGGATTTTTAGCGCCTGATCCCGCTGCGGAGCCCCAAGCCAAATAGTAATTGGTGTCCGCCGCGGATACCGCATTTGCGGACGGCGGCAGCGCGGTTTTGCGCGTGCCCTTGTCGCTTGTGTTGGCCCAATTCGCGTCGCCGGCATACTTCCATTTCACGGTGAAGTTCATGCCGTCGCCCGACATCGTGAACTCAAAGGCTCCGCTCCGGTTGTTGCCCGATTGCATCCAGGTTCCGGAAAACACATTGCCCGAAACCGTACCCGATACGCTGCCCCCCTGGTTTGTGTATGTGCCCGTCACGGTGTTTCCGTTCTGTGTGAGTTCCATTGTCCCCCAAGTACCTGATACGTCCCAAGTACCCGCCCAACTGTAGTCTGCCGCGTTCGCGGCCGGGATGGCTCCCGCGAGCAGAGAGAGCGTCAGAGCCAGGGTCAGGGCCAGCGCGAGGGATTTGCGAAGCTTGCTTGTCATGGTGGGTGACCTCCTAAATAGATTTATTCCGTAGGCGAAAAAGGTATAGTCCCGCCCGATCTCAACTGATCTCAGCCATTTCCTAATTTACAGTGTTCGAATAAAAAATACACTGTACTAAGGTACAGGTTTTTGAAAGAAACACAAAAAAAACACCTGTACTTTGGTACAGGCAGCCTTGATTTCACTGGGGTTTTGAGGTTCGTTCACAAAATGTTTACATTTGAGGGGCATCCGGCTTTTTCAAGACGAGGTTCGTCAGCTCGACCCGATTTTCGGTTCAAAAGAGGACGGGGGACACAGGACGGGAGAACCGTCCCACTGTCTTGGCTATTTTTCAGGAAATGGATTGATGGTCAGCATACTTTGTGGTAGTATGGTTGCGGCTGCGGATAGTTTATATGCACGACTATCACAGGCGCTAAGAAAGAAATGATATTTCCGGGCGGAGGCAGGTGTAAACATGAGTGAATCAATCAGAGCAGCGCTTGACAACTATGTAAAGTATATTTCGTCACTTGACGGGGTTTTGCAGATATTTCTGTTCGGTTCTTATGCCAATGGAACTGCGAATGAACGCAGTGACATCGACCTAATGGTCATAGTAGATGACAAAACGGATAGATCAAAAATGGCTTTTAACATCTCTAAAGGGTTAGCAAACAGAACAGTTCCTCTAGATGTGTTAGTCAATCGGGAAACCGATTTTTATAAAGCCAGCATTGAACCGACAATCCAGTACCGGATTAAAAACGAGGGGGTCTTAATGTATGGTGCTGGGTGATACGTGCAGAAAGTGGATACAATCGGCAAACAATGATTTTATCGTGATCGACAGCATAATGGCGCAAGTGAAAAACCCCAGATTACGTCCACATGAGCTTGTCCTATATCATAGTCAACAAGCAGCGGAGAAAATGCTGAAAGCATTTCTTACGCATAATGGCGTTTGCCCGTGGGGTCACGACCTAAATATATTGAGGACGAATTGTGCTGAATTCGACACAGGATTCAAGCAAAAACGCATTACTGACCATTGCGCATTCCTAACAGCGTATAATGCGGCGCGCTATCCTGACTTTACGGATAAGATTGATGCAAGCACGGCAGCGCGCGGCTTGAATTGCGCAAAACGCGTGTGTGATTTTGTGTCCGAAAGACTCGGCCAGGGGAAAGCGGTCTCTAAGTAAACGCTAATAGACTCCATGTTTGCCATCCAAGGCACTTGTTGCGCTTCGGGGGGTACTTTGATTGTGCCGTCTATATTTGCTACGCTTCCTAATATTCTATGATAGTTGTAATATACTATTTTTTTTTGCATTTTTTCTATATTCCTTCGCATACTGCCATGCGGTGCTGTTGCGTGGAGTGTGGCTCGTTAGGTGTGGACAGTTCGCAAATGACGCTTTCCCAATTTTTGTGTGAGGACGCAGGACGAGAGAACCGTCCCCCTGTCCTAACGTGTTAAGCTCTCAGGGAGAGGTGTTACCGCCTCTGAAAAACACAGGCAGTTCAACCATTTGCGGCACAAGTGGGCTGAACCCTCAAACCTGAAAGGAGAGAAAACATTATGAAAACCACCTACACGCGTATTTCCGACTACTATTTGCCGAACCTGCGGCTCTCAGACCTGCCAGACTCGTCGCCACTCGGCAGATTCGGAATCACGAAACTCTGGAGGACAAGCTCCTCCGAATGATGGAGCGGGAGGTGCGCAAAAATGCCTGACGCTCTATGTGCCGCAAACGTTTTGGATTGTCGGAAAGAGGAATCCATGAACACGCAAAAACTCACGATTTTATACGAAAGACTCTCAGTGGACGATGACCGCGACGGCGAATCCGGGAGCATCCAAAACCAAAAAATGCTGCTTGAATCCTACGCTGAGCGCAATGGTCTGACGCCGTTTATCCATGTGTGTGACGACGGCTACAGCGGCACTGGATGGGACAGACCCGGATGGCAGAAAGTCATTGAGGAAATCGAAGCGGGTCGCGTACAGAACCTTGTATGCAAGAACCTTGACCGCCTCGGCAGGGATTACCTCCGTGTCGGGCTCCTGATGGAGATGCTGAGGGAAAAATCCATCAGGCTGATTGCCGTCAATGACGGCATAGACACAGAGCGCGGAGAGGACGACTTCACGCCATTTCGGGCAATTCTCGCGGAATGGTACGCCCGGGACTGCTCTAAAAAAATACGTGCGATATTCCGTGCAAAGGAACGCGAGGGCAAGCACGTATCGCCCGCCGTCCCCTACGGATACCTGCGCGATAAAGATGACAGGCAAAAATGGGTGGTGGACGAACCCGCCGCCGATGTTGTCCGAAGGATTTTCAACATGGTCATCGACGGGTGCGGCGTGGCGCAAATCGCCAAAACGCTGACCGAAGAAAAGGTGCTGAACCCATCGGCGCACAATGAAACGGTCGGCGGCGAAATGAACCATCATTACAGCAATCCGTATCAATGGCGCAGCACGACAATCGGCACAATCATCGAGCGCCGGGAGTACCTCGGGCATACGGTAAACTGCAAATCATACACCGACAGCTTCAAGTCCAAGCAGCGGAAGCTTACGCCGAAAGACGATTTGCTGATATTTGAAGACACGCATCCGGCGATCGTCAGCGAGGAAGTCTGGACCAACGCCCAGCGTCTCCGCCGTACCATACGCCGTTCGCCGAAAAGCGCCATGCAGCCGAACCGCCTGACCGGGCTGCTCTATTGCAAGGATTGCGGCGCCAAGATGACCTATCGCGGTTCCGCGCCAGGGCACGGCGACCACAATGAGTTTGTCTGCTCGCGATACCGCAGCCATACAACCGTCTATGCCGACAGGGAAGGCTGTTGTACGCAGCACTATATCAGAGTCCCGTTGGTGGAAGAAGCGATATTGTTCACCATAAAGACGGTCGCCAAATATGTGCTGAAAAATGAATCGGAGTTCGTCGAAAGGGTACGGGAGTCGTCAGTTATCCGGCAGCGGGAATCCGTAAAGGAGACGCGGAAGAAAATCTCCAAAGCGGAAAAACGGCAGGCTGAACTCGTCGCCGTGGTTAAGAAGCTGCTCGAAGCCAACGCAACGGGCAGAATCCCCGACAGCCACTTCGACAAAATGTTCGCGGAATACGCCGACGAACAGGAATCGCTTGATGGTCACATCATCGAATGGCGAAAGCAGATTGAGGAATTCGACAACGACGGGACCCGAGCAGACAAGTTCATCGAGCTTGTCAAAAGCTACACGCAATTCAACGAGTTGTCCACGCAAATGCTCAACGAATTTGTGGACAATGTTATTATCCACGAGCGGGAAGGACCCTCGCGCAGTACGCCGAGGAAAATGGACATCTACCTACGCTTCGTCGGCAACATATCAATCCCGATAGACGAGAGCGATTTTGTTGAGGAGCTGACAGCCGAGGAACTGGAAAAAATCGAACACCAGCGTCAGCGCCGGAACGAAATCTGCCGCAATTACCGCGAACGGAAAAAAGCGCGACTAGCGGAGGAAAAAGCCGCCGCAGAAAAACAGAGACCCTACTCGGAAGAATCACCCGTAAAGCCGAAACCGGCAGCATAGTCACCACCGCAGCGCCGCCTGTAATCGTAATGGTTATGGGCGGCGTTTTTTTTCCAAAAACAAAATAATGAATGGAGGACGCCACAATGTCAACAAGAAAAACAACCGCAGAGAAAATTGAAGACGCGATAATCGAAAAACAACAGGCTGAGGCTCGAATCAAGAAACTGCTCCAAGAGCAAAAAGCTGAGGAACGCAAGGCCAGGAATCACCGCCTGTGCAAGCGTGGTGGTCTGGTGGAGAAGCTATTGCCCGAATTGTCTATTCTCACCGATGAGCAGTTTGACACTTTCGTGCAAAAGGCGCTGATGTCCGGTTTCGCCGAAAAAGTCCTTCGGAGCTTGGTGCCACCGGCACCAGCGACAACCATCGAACCGGAATCCGCTACAGACATCAAACATGATGACGGCAACACCGCTGCGAAACTCGCAGAATCAGCGCAAGAAGTCAGTGTAAACATCAGCGCGGGTACTCCTGCGTCGTCAAGGGTAGCGAGCTAAGGCTCCTACCCTCAACTTGTTTGAGGGCGCACTTATACGAGTTGACACTCGTGTGCGCTCCTGCGGAGGGCGTTTCGTGCCTGTCGGCACGAAATCGGGGCTTCGCGCCCCTGAACCCCGCGAAAACCACGGCGGCAAGTTGTTATCGCAATCGGCGATGACAGTTTGCCGTCGCTTTTGTCACAATAACAACTATACCGAGAGGAGTTGCGGCTGTTGGCTATCTATCATTTGAGTATTAAAATCATCACACGCGGCGCGGGCAAGTCGGCAGTCGCGGCGGCGGCGTACCGCGCGGGCGAAACAATCAAGAACGAATATGACGGTATCATTCATGATTATTCCCGCAAAAGTGGTATTATCCATACCGAAATCATGTTGCCGGAACACGCACCGCATGAGTATATGAGTCGCGCTGTTCTTTGGAATGCCGTGGAAAAAGCCGAGCGGTTCTGCAACGCTCAACTGGCGCGGGAAATCGAAATCGCCTTGCCTGTCGAGCTTACGCGGGAACAAAACATTTCTCTTGTGCGTCGGTTTATCAAAGAGCAATTCGTGACCGCCGGGATGTGCGCCGACATCTGCGTACATAATGCTGATGGAACAAATCCTCATGTACACGCTATGCTCACTATGCGCCCCATCGAAAAAGACGGCAGATGGGGGCAGAAATCGCATACCGTGAACGGTAGAAAAATCAATACCGTGGATTGGAATGACCGAAACAAAGCGGAGGACTGGCGCAGGGCTTGGGCGGCGTATTGCAACACCGATCTTCGGGTAAACGGTCACGGCACCGTTCTTGACTACCGCAATTACAAAAGGCAGGGCGTCGAGCAAGTCCCCACTGTCCATATGGGCGTCGCTGCTACGCAGATGGAGAAGCGCGGCACCCGTACCGATCGAGGCGACATGAACCGGAAAATCGCTGTGACCAACAAGCAAATCCGGCAGCTCCGGGCGCGGATAAACAAGTTGTCCAATTGGCTAAAGGATGAAACCACAAATCCAGCACCGCCGACCCTCGCCGACGTGCTTGATGAAATCCTCACACGCACCGGGCAATCATCGCTCACCCATGTGAATAACGCGGCGGAAATCCTTTATTTCCTTCAAAGCAACAAGATTACTGGAAATGCGGATATGGACGAAAAGGTTGTCGCGATGCACGGTAAACTCAAGTCTACTTCAACGGAATTGAAAAAGGTCGAACGCCGGATTGATACGCTCAAAGAGCATCTCCGTCAGAGCGGAAATCTCAAGGAACATCGCTCGCTAAAGCGGCAGTACGACAAGCTGTATTCCGATTACACCGCCGCCAAAAAAGCGACCGGGTTCTTTGCTGAGCGCAAAGCACAAAAGGCGCTTGAGGCTGCCAATGATTTTTACGAAGCGAACCGCGCAGGGCTGACGCTGTTCGACACAGCCGAAAAATATCTGCGCGAGCATCTGCAAAGGCATTTCGACCCGAAAAAGCTACCGCCGATTTCCAAATGGGAAAAAGACCTTGCCGCCAAACTCGCCGAAAAAGACGCGCTATACCAGGAGTATTACGCTCTCAAAGATGAAACCGCGAAAGTCGAAAAAATCCAACGGAGCGTCAAAAATATCCTGCATAGCGAACCTCAGCAATCACGGTCACAAGAAAAAGGTGCTGTACTATAGGGTTCATTCATTTCATCAATTTGCTTTATCTTTCTGGCTGACCGGCGGGAAAAGGACAATTATTATTTCTCGCCGGTAGCCGTTACTTGTTTAGTACACCATCGTAAATAAATTGCTTGTGCTTAAATGAGTCAATACCTCCTTCTAAATGGTCAATAATACATTTTATTATAGCTGGATTCGTCGGGTATCCAGTTTTTCTGATCCATCCATGTTCATTGTCGGAATCCATTACAATCACCTGTTCGGCTTTTGCATTTGTTACTATTGTTGAATTATGTGTAGCTATTATTATTTGTCGCTTTCCTTTCATATCGCGCAAATCTTTGACTAAGTTTTTATATATGTATTGATTATCGAGGTTGTCTTCAGGTTGGTCGATAATCAATGGAGTAAAGTCCTTGGAATACTCGCTATAGCTCAATACGAATGATAGCATAGCGACAACTTTTTGACCTAATGACAATTCTCCCGCTCGTTTATAAATAGGCTTGGAATTATCACGTTGCTCTCGATTATTAATGTTGAATTCTAATCCAAAGGATTCTGTCTGAACAACCCATTTCTTCAACTCTCGAATCCAGAACTCAATGTTTGAAGGCGAAAAAATATCTTTACTCAGTTTTTCAAAGAACTCTAAATAGTTATCTTCGACAATTTCAGAAATTCCATTTTCAACCGCTTGTGTTGTCAGTTCTTCGCAGAATCCTAAAATAGAGAGTTCGTTGTTTAGACCTAAATACTGCTTTGTTAAGAAAAGATTTGTCATTTTAGCCAACCCAATACGCAAACTGACCGCATGAAGGTATTCAATGATATTCTCAACAGAAATACTATATCCTTTGTACCAATGGGTTCTTGTCCTCCGAAATAAATCACTAAACGCGATGTCCGCATCACCATAATTGTCTTGCGAATAGGTTATTTTTAGTTTGTCAATTTGAGTGCGATTATACGAATCAATAATACTGTGTACCTCTTGAGCGCGGGTTGATAAATGGTTTTCCATTTCGCCGCTCCAAATGAGTAAACCCTTCTGGCTTCGAATATTACGAACAGGTGAGTTTGATAATGATTTATTTTGAAAGAGAATTGTATAAATATATTTTCCCAACGACTCAGAGCCAGCAATATTAACCAAATCATTAACTGAAAAGCCCGTTGTGCCAGTCGAATAAAACTTTTTTAGTAAGGTGCGCTTATCTGATATTTGTTCGGCCTTTAGTTCCTGCAAGACTGTATCTATGCGAATAATTTCAATACAATGCTTCATCGCGTAGTCTGCGATTTTGTCACGGTCATACGAATAGCTATACTTGTATCCTTGATTGAATGGAGTCGCTTCAGTAAAGCCCTTTATTATGTCATCATCTGAATACTCTCTGTGTGGAGCGGAAAAAGCGATGGCATAGTCAACTCCATCAAAACGGTAAAAAATGTAGATAGATTGATGCCTGCAAACGAATTCAAGAATACTCTTGCCACGCTCTTTTTCGGCGGGTAAGTATTGTCCTAAAATGAAATTAAGAATATTTAAAACGGTACTTTTTCCAGTTCCTCGTCCCCCGATAAAGCAATTCAACGAGTCTGAGAATTGCACCTTAAACGGCGTTTCTTGCGTTTGCGATGGATTTGCTGTTAAAAAATTCTCTGTTCCACTGTTTACCACAATACCTAAAATAAACTGTTTTGGCTCTTGAGGCTCTCCATATTGTATTGCAATTTCATAATCTCTCAAGGCATTTTTTAGCATATTGAAGTTAATTGCTTGTCCCTTTATCCAAAACGCTTTGCTACCAAGAGCATCAATACTATGGGCGTCACAATCCCAAAGGTATGCTGTTTGCTCTCGATTAAAATCTTTAATTCTCAGCGCGATATCTGTTCTTTTGTCAATATCAGAAAGGCCAATAGCAATATGACGGTTTGAAAAAAGCTTTTTTCTATAAGCCTGATTAAGAAATCCTTTTTTAAAGGTATCTGAAGTGTCGATATGTGCGATATATCCTATCCCATTGAGAGGTTTATTGGATATTTCAGACAAAATATCGTAGCTTGTACGAAACGTCCCGTCAATATCAGACATTATATTTTCGCTCAGCCAGTTCTTAATTGATTCTTCAATGCCATTTTTGGTAGTGTCAAATATTCCGACGATATGATTCTTGTCAGCACAAGAAAGCTCCACACCGAGAAAAAGATGAGTATAAATTGCATTGGATTTGCCGGTACAATAAAGCTCGATTGCTCTTTTTAGTTTACGAAATCCGTTGATATTATTGTGGTCTGATACCACAGCGATCTCAATTTCATCGACATATAGTTTATGGGCGATTAAGAGGTAGGCAATATACTCTTTCTTATCTGTAAACAAATCATCCAAAGGAAGATCGTCATGTGAAGCAAATAACTCCGGTAATAGCAGGCCTTCATCAACAGCTATCATAAAAATGTCGTCTATTGATAAGTTGAAATAATAATCTACATCTTCACCATCGCGTAGACAATAATCGTAAGATGCGGGGGTGTGAATGTGAAAAAGGCATTTGTGAAAAACGCCGTAATCCTGTCGGCGTTTCATAATCTCGCTGTAGGCTTCAAGAATCTGATTTGTCACCTTTGTCTCCAACTATAATTTCCCCATTAACCCTACAAACTCAGAAAGGTCATACGCGCCTTCCTTGCTCCAGTTCAGCTTGTCGAACACCATATAATATCGGTAGTCCTCGCCAGCTTTTTCCGCCCATTTACGACCAAGCCGTAACTTGCGTTCACTATCGGAATTGTCGCGGTCATCGCCTTTGACCTCAACAACGACAAGAGTGCCTTTATCAGTCATCACCAAGAAATCCGGGTAGTGCGTAATAAAACCGTTGATGCTGAACGAGTAAGGCTTGCTTTCCGCGATGCGATGCCACCACTTTACGTTTGGGAGCGCGGCAATTTCTTCTATGATTTTTCGTTCTGTGGTGTTGACCGCCGCCTCGCTTTCGTAAAGCGACTTTTCCAATCCGTCAAGTACGTCAGCCGGGGAAATGATTTTTGGGAGTTCAAACATCGGTCGGCAAAGAATGTCGCGGGTTTCAAGCAAGTTGAAGAATCGTTCTTCGCGGTAATCGGCAAGCAGGGATTCTATTTTCTGCTGAATCCGATTTGCGTAGAACTGGTAGCCTGTTTGGACGGCGGCTAAATCGTCATTTGATAAGTTGCCGACAATGCGCTCTACATATATGCGTATATCGTTGCTGAGAAGTATGTCGCCAATAGTTTTGCGTTCTAATTGGGGGACTATTAAATCCACACAAAACTTCCGCTTTCCATCATCCGGCAGACGCTCCATTTGGGCGCGGATGTATTCGCTTTCGCTCGCTGTCATCTTACGGTATTTCGCGCCGCCATCCGTCGCATCCACAGCGTAAATATCGCTGCCGACTAATGAAAAGTTTACGTTGCTGTCGGCATTTTTCAGAGAGAATCCTACTGATAGTTTTTCCTTGTTCAGCTTGGCGTAATTCTCTGTGTTGAATAAATCCGGCGTCGTTGCGAAACAGAACTGCGGTATTCGGAGAGCCTCGGCTTCATCGCGGAAAATGTCGTTTATCATATACTTGTTTTTCATAGCACCCTCCGAACCGCCAATGTATCCAAGTTTTTCGGATTCCTCGATTTCCTGTTTATACTCCTGTGTTTGCGCCATAGCTTGGTCGATCATATCCTCGACCACGGCAGACGTTTTTTGCTCAAGAGCCGGACGGATCACATTGGAATAATCGTCAAGAAAATCTACATCGGAGTCTTCACCTGAGTTTCTGTCGAAAGGGGACGGCGGCGGCTGATTTGCAACAGCGAGCTCCTGCGGCAAACGCGGCATTTCTTCCGTGGTGCGCACGTCTTTCTTTGAAAAACCAGCTGTGTTTAGTGCGCGTACAATGCTGTCCAGTGTCGTGGCAAATTCGTTTGAGCAGGTTAGCACATAGGCGTTATTTAGCAGAGGTTGGTTATGCTTGTCAGCATAAGGCTGGCGCAATACGCGCCCGACTATCTGCTCGACGTCAACTTTAGAAGTTTTATTTGCAAGCGTGGCGAGGATATAGGCAAACGGGCAGTCCCATCCTTCTTTTAAAGCGTTCACAGTGATGATATATCGGACTTCACAGTCTCGGGCGAGCAGATTCATATTTTTCAGTTCGCTGATGTCAGCGGTCTTGATTGCGATTTGCTCTTTTGGGATACCGCCCTCGACAAGCTGCTCCTTCAGTTTTTGGAATGTGGCAGCGTCCTCCTTGCCGCGCGGCTGCGCTTGGAATAATACGATAGGGCGTATGTATTTGCCGCCCGATTTTTCTTCCGCTATGGCTTGCTGCTCGATCTGCGCTCGGAGCTGTATCGCGTCGAACATCACGTCTTTTTTGTCAGAGCGGTTATAGACTATAAGCGGCAGTTTGACCATGTTCGCTTTCTTTAGTTCGCTCGCCTCGGCAAAGGCGATTATATTGCTGTTGCCCCTCGGCGTCGCGGTTAGGTCAAGTATAAAACGCGGGTTAAAGTCCCTGAGCATTTCAACGGAAAGCTGGCTTGTTGTGTGATGGCTTTCGTCCACGATCACAATCGGGTTCAGAACGTTGATTGCGTTGACGAGGCTTGTTTCATCCGCGCCATCAGGCAGTGCGTCGCTGACCGGGAAGTCTTTCAGCTTTTCGTTTTCGCGGTATGCCCGCCGCCCGTCTTTGTTCTTCGTGCGAAAGCTGTCATATGACAAGACGAATACTGACAAATGTTCCTGTACGCTGACAAGGTTTTGGAAATTCTGCCCGTTTATTAGCTGTTCCTTTGAGTATACTTCCACGCCTGCCGGAAAATCCTTTTGCAGTTGTTGGCGGTAGGGGTGGTCTATGTTTCGGAGGTTTACGAGCGTCTGCTCCAGTATGGCATCGGACGGCACGAGCCAGACGAACGCGCCCTCGCCGCTTTGTACGACCGCGTCTTTAATAAGGCGGAGTGCACAAGTGGCGATAAATGTCTTACCGCCTCCGGTGGGGACTTTGAAACAGACATGGGGGACGCCGGTTATTGTGTCGCGGTAAGGCGGTATGCCGTCAACGCCAATTGTGTCGATTCGCACGTCGCGGCTTCTCCATAATGCGCGATAGGCGTCAGCGGGTGTGTGCGTTTCAAGCAGGCACAGGAAGTCGCGCAACTGCTTTAATGCTTTTTTCTGATACGCGTTAGGTTCCATATGCTACTCCTACAGCCGTGTAATGTCGCGTGGGATTTTCTTGAAGCGGATGTTCGCCGCGTCCATTTCCTCCGCGCTCAAAATGTTCATGTCTGCGTAAACCAGATAGCTTCCCGCGCTAGTCTTTATACCGTGGAGGAAATCATGGTCAAGCACGGTTATGCGTTGCTTTTCGTAATAGAAGTAATACGCGGTGTTCGCACGGACGCCGAGCAGGTACTGCTCATCCTGCGGCGCGTAATCGGTTCTTGTTTCGGTGTACCAGATGTATTCGCGGATTTTTTCAGCATCGAGGCTCTCGTTCAGATTGCCGTCGGTCTGCAGGATCCGCTCGCCGAGTTCATAATATGAAAACCCTCCGCCGGTTCCTTCGGTATTGGCGTAACCGTCAATTACCCGCTTGACGCGCTCCGCCGTTATGCTTTCAGCATAATCTTCCATCTCAACAAGGATAAAGCGCCTGTTGCCGCCTTCCTGTTTGTTAATGTTTAGAACAGCATGGGCAGTCGTGCCGGAGCCTGCGAAGCTGTCGAGGATGATGGAGTCGGGAGTGGCGGAAAGTTGAATAATACGCTCAATTAATCTTGAAGGTTTTGGTGTTGCAAAACCGGAGAATCCAAATTGTTTCAACTCATTGGTCGCGCCTTGAGTGTGACCTACATCATCGTAATGCCAAAGAGTTCTATTAACAACGCCTTTGTTTTCTGCAATGAACTTTTTAATTCGTGGAAATTGCGATTTTCCATCTGCTCCCCAATAAATCAACCCTTGTTCCGCCTGCTGCTCATACGTTTCTTTTGAATACTTCCATACAGCAGTAACTTTTGGAAAGATGGTTTCGCCTGTGTTTGGATTCATAATTCCGTAATAAAGATTTGGGCGTTCGTCCTTTGATTTGTTGCAAGTGTAAGTTGCTGAGTTCCAGTCGCCACGTAGATCATTATCTGGATTTGTGTAGTATTTTCTCTGATTGATATTCAAATCAAGTCTATTTGGCTTCCATATGGACTTGATCTTTGCGTAAACAGTCAAGTATTCAACATCATTACTAAAGTATTGTGCATCATTTGAAGGAGACGCTTTCTTAAACCATGATATGAAATCTACAAAATTAGAGCTACCAAACACTTCATCGCAAATAAGTCTGAGGGTAGCTAATTCATTTCCATCTATACTTATAAATATTGCCCCATCTTCAGCCAACAACCGTTGCAACAGCCGCAGCCGTGGGTACATCATGCACAGCCACTTATCGTGGCGGCTCAGAGCCTCACCCTCGCGCCCGACGACTTCGCCGAGCCATTTCTTGATTTTGGGGTCGTTCACGTTGTCGTTATAGACCCAGTTCTCGTTTCCGGTGTTGTATGGAGGATCGATATATACAAGCTTCACTTTGCCCTCAAAGCGCGGCAAAAGAGACTTGAGCGCGTCAAGATTGTCGCCGTGGACAATCATGTTACCGCTGTCGTCTTGACCATATGTATATTGCGGCTCCAGTACACGGTAAGGCACTTGCTGATGATGGTTGATTACCTTATCCTTGCCGATCCAGTTCAATATGGGCATGAGCCGTTTCCTCCCGTCGGTCGTGGTAAATGCGAATTGTTCGATATTTTAATCATCGTCATCATCTTTCGATTCATAGAAATAGTCGATTTGGTTCTTCCCGTTATTTATTGGTAATGATTTGCGCCTGCTTAACCGTTCCTGGGCTTCGCTCATTATGGACTTCAGTTTTTCTTCAAGCACGGCTTTTGGTGGAAGGTTGGTCCAATATTCAGCAACGGCGATGCCGGACTTATCAAGTTCGAGTAATTCTATTTGGCTCCGGCTGGCTTTTGTGCATAATATCAGCCCGATAGGCTCATTCTCACCTTCTTTGCGCTCGTACCTGTCAAGCCACTTCAAATAGAATTCCATCTTCCCCTTATATTCGGGAATAAACTTGCCGATTTTCAACTCAACAACGACAAGACGCCGCAAAATGCGGTGGAAAAATAACAGATCGCAGGTAAAGTCATCTCCGTCCATGACCATTCTCTTTTGACGCTCAACGAATGTGAACCCATGCCCAAATTCGAGAATAAACTTTTCAAGCTCAATCAGCACGGCTTTTTCCAAATCGGCCTCAAGAAAATTCTCTTTTAGACTGAGTATATCGAGCAAATAAGGGTCTTTAAACACATTGAACGGCACAGCAGACTGTTCTGTCAGCCCAACATTTGCAATCTCACGGCGCTCGTAAGCTTTTCTGGCTATTTGACGCCGCAGCTCCTTAGTGCCAAGACGACGGTCAACCGCGTCTTGGGCGTAATATATGCGGGCTTCGTCACTTTTTACAGGCAGCAATTCCTGAAAATGCGACCAGCATAATTGGTGCGCCAGTGGCGCAACAATTTCCAAATCCGGAAACAGCCTCGCAAATTTTACCATTCTTGTGATTTTTGAACGCTCAAAGCTGTTGCCGTAGCGTTCCGTCAATTTGTGCGCCAGCGTCGCAACAATTCGTTTTCCATATTCAGCGCGTTCGCCGCCAAGCGTGATCGATCCGATGTATTGGCCAACTTCCCAATACATCAGAGTAACCTCGCGGTTTGCATATGCTCCGGCGCGGGATTTTCGCGTTTCAATAATAGCGGCGACACGTTCAAATATTTGCGATTCGCTTAGCTGAGGTTCTTCCTGTATGATAAGCTCTTTTCTCGATTTACTCATGCTCATTCACCTTTTTGTTAGAGGCGGGTTTACGCCCGTTTTTCGCCCGACCGTCTGCCGGTTTTGGTGTGCCTTTCGGTATGAGCCAGCCGCGTTTCAAACGAAGCGCGCCTTCAACTTGCCCATTTGAACACAATACTTGAACACGCCTATCGGAAAGCCCCCATGCATCAGCGGCTTCCTGTGCTGTTATCCAGTTAAAATCCATTTTTTCACCTCGGAAACGGGAACTGTTATGCCCCATTATACGGCGTATAATCGAATAAATCAATGCAAAAAATAACTTCTTGTGATGAATCGCAAAAAGCGCAGAAAAAATGATTAGCAATAGACACTACGAAAAACTTCTCCTTGACAATCTTGTCCTAATGCTTCATGGTCAAGTCGTGTGCAGTATTTATATTTTCTCGGAGGTGCGATATTGAATAGCTTTCTTAATACAATAATTCAAAAAGCTACGTGGAAAAAAGCAACTGTGTTTACCCTGCTATTTGCAGCTCTTTATGTACTGATAAATTTCAGCGGAATAGGCGTGGCCGGTTTGCTGCGGATAACAGACGGCGCGAATATTCTTGATTTTGAGTACGGGTATACTTATGATAAGGCATACAATATGCTGACTGCTCTGGGCATAGAGGGAAGGGCATTTTATCAAACAAGAATTTTACCGATAGATTTTCCGTTCCCTTTTTCATATATGCTTTTTTACTCTGGCTTCATAGCATTGTTGATAAAACACATACGGCCTTCAAAACTGCTTGGATATTTACTTTTCATCCCGGTATTGGCCATGTTATCTGACTGGATAGAAAACATCGGCATTATTTCTATGTTAAGTAATTATCCGGCTTTACCCGATTGGTCAGTTTCATTAGCAAGCACAATGGGTATGCTCAAAACAAGTTGCACTATTGGAAGCATTGCAATAATTGTGGGGCTATTTATCACGTTTGCATATCAAAGGCTTCGCAGAAAGTAGGCACTATCTACGTTAAACAACCCGCCCCAGTTTGAAATGGAGCGGGTTGCTTTTTGTTGTGATTTATCCTGCCTGAAAATGGGGGATAGATACGCCGCATTTTTATAGTCTCCCCATTTTTCTCCCCATAATTTGGGGAGAGACAGGCGAGGAGAGGGCAAGACAGGGAAGATTAGGGTAAGATAAACATTGATATTAAAGGGGTTTTGCGTGTTTCCCGAATGGTAGCAGGCAGGTCATCAAAAGGTAGACATTTAAGGGGCATCCAGCTTTTTCAAGACGAGGTTCGTCAGCTCGACCCGATTTTCGGTTCCAAAGAGGGCGGGGGACGTAGGACGGGAGAACCGTCCCCCTGTCTTACGTCCCCTTTTTAGGTCTGAATTGCATATTAAACTATATCCGAAAGTACAGTTCTTCTAGCATGTCGATATATGCCCGCAGTTCTGTTTTTAGCATCGCCTTTTCGGCAGCGCTTGTTATTTTCGGAAGTTCTTCGGAAAATGAGCCAGATATGCCGGTTATCATCGCTCTTAATGGATTAATACAGGCAATCAGAGAATCGGCAGGGCTTGCGGTTCCCGTGGGCGCTGGCTTCGGCGCGGGATTTTGCGCAAATCCCGGAGACGAAGGCTCAGTCGCGGATTCCGCAGTAGGAGCCGTCTCCGGCGCTTGTTCAGTCTCCAACGCCGTCGCCCCGGCTTTTTTCTTTTCGTAAGTGCCGTTTTCTATCCGGGCGGCTATTTCGGCAATTTCCTCACCGGACATAGCCGCCATCTCAAGCAGGTCTTTTTTGTCGATTTTGACTTCGTTGTCAATGATCATGCGCTTGGCCTCGGGCGAGGCCCCGCCTATGGCGTCTATAGCGTCGGCGCCCTTGGCGTCACGTCTTATAGTTTTTTCGTTGACATTGTATTGCTCTGAAAGACGTCCCGCTGTTGTCTGGTTTTTTTGATGGTGGACATTTTGCCCATCATCAACGACAGGCTGTTTTTTCCCAAAAGGGTTAGTCACTATCTTTTTGTCCGCCCTGTAGTGCAAGCCCCTGAAATAGCTCAAAGCCGTAGGGCTTAGGTTGCGCCGCGAGACTTGCGTGTTGATTATCCAGATCAGCGCTTCCTCCCTTGACGCGAACTCTTTGTCAATCGTGTTGAAAGGTATGCCGTGTTTCACGCAGATAGCGTGGCGGTTATGCCCGTCGACCAGCGTGCCGTTCCAGAGTACAAGCGAATCCCTGCACCCGTTTTCCAATATGTTTTCTTCAAGCAGCCTTAAGGTTTCATTGTCCAGCTTGGGCAGAAGGCTTTTGAATTCCTCGTCGATGATTATACCGTCCATCTTTGTTACGCTTCCTTATGCATTATTCTATGATAGTTGCAATAAGAAGCGTACACCATAAAGCGACTTTAATGTCAACAGGAAATTACAAAATGGAAATATATCCGCAATCTGCGTGAAGGCAAGTGCTATTAATTCAGCGTGTCAAAAGACTATCTGTTAGATCGCGCCTGCGGCTCAGAATGACACTTTTTTAGGCAGCCTCCTAGGGAGACAGTACCCAAGTGGACAGGGGCGGCGGGTCGCCCGGTGTGCGACCCCTACGTGGACGGGGGCGAACCCGATGCGCCAACTATTTTATGTGCAGGGCGCAGAATCACATCAAATCTTGCCGTGATATACTGTTCATAAAACTGCTTTCGCGCTCCGTGCGGTAGATGCCGCTTTCTGTTATAAGCTCCATTGAAACGCCAAGCGCTTTCGCCAGCCTATACACCATTTCGGCGGAGCATTTTTCAAGTTTTGTTTTACCACTGCAGATGTCGCTCAATGTTGCGTGCGGGATGCCTGCTTCTACGGCAAGGCGGTATTTAGTCATTTTCCGCCGCACCAATAAATCTTCAATTATCACGACGTCCACCTCGCTCTACCGTGCATTATATCGGTAAGCCGAAATATTGTCAATAGGACGCCTATTTGTATTTGGATTCTCTGTCGCTTTGTCGCTTTTATGTCGTTTCGCAGCAAATATTGGAAACGACATAATTCAGGTTGCCGGCGGTAGGCAAATCACCCGGCGCTGCGGCGCCACCCTCTTTAACCAAAGAGGGCGGGGGACGCGGGACAGGAGAACCGTCCCCATGTCTTGGACGCA
>Ga0082212_10003460_pt1 | contig 22393 bp, 18 predicted proteins | sample TergutNt197P3_FD_71548 | JGI IMG/M metagenome (GOLD analysis project Ga0082212, IMG submission 71548) | Neocapritermes taracua P3 segment gut microbial communities from Petit-Saut dam, French Guiana - Nt197 P3 | ecosystem: Host-associated > Arthropoda: Insects > Digestive system > Gut ...
TAAACTGAAAGCCTGTTCTTTTTCAAGCTCGGAAACCATAAATAAAATTTGCCCGTCTGTCATTTCACAACCGGACAATCTCGCCCTTTCTTTTAAATTTTCTGCGTTCATTGTTAATTTTTACTCCTTTCTTGTATTTATCTTGTAATTATTCTTCCCAGCCCCCTTTTGAAAGGGGGTGCCCGTCGCAACGGGCGGGGGTTTGCGTTCCAATTCCCAAGCCCTCTTTCGCAAAAGGGGGTGGCGTCGCAACGCCGGGGGATTCTGTCAATTTCCCCCGCCCGGCATATCTCTTACAAACCCTCTCGCAATCTCCCTGTCCTCGTTGAAAATATACATACGCAGTTCTTCAAGATTTACCGCTCCCGCGTTATATCCCTCAAGATACTGTTTCCATGTCTCCGCGCTGTCTTCAAGAAGCCCGTAATTCCAGTCGAATTTTATCTCGTAATCTTTCGTGCTTTTTTCGCATAAATCAAACGCGTCCGAAATTACTCCGAACGCGTATATTAATTGCTTTATCGCGATTTCTATATTTTTTCTCATGGCGTAAACAGTAGAAAACGTGTCGAGAGTGCTGCGTTTTATCGCCGTCGCCGTGGCGTTTGCGACATTTAAGTCGGTCAGTATGCCTTTATTCACCGAAACTGCTTTTTCAAGCAGCCCGAATAAATAATCAAGACCCTCGAAATAAGCCGCCTGCCGTATTTCCGGTGAGAATATCTCCCAGAAAGACTGACTGTCTATCCCGCCGCCCGACCTGAACAGTTTATATAATCCGCTTTCGGGCAGTTTGCTGTCTTTGTCAAACAATAAATCGTCGGCGTCGATAAACGCTTTTTTGTTCTTATATTCGTCGGGTATCTCGTTTAACAAATCGAGAATTATTTTTATTAATTTGTCCTGACCGTAAGTTATAGGAACCCCGTATATCCCGTTGTTTGTCATGCCCGAATCTTTTTTGTTGTCCGACGGGCATCTGACAAAAGCGAAAAGCATTTGCTTTACGTTTGATATAGCAACGCATTGCGGCAAATCAGCCCAGATTGTTTTCGACAACGCGATTTCCTGAAAATCTGTTTCTGTTTCATTGCCCCATTTTGCGTAGGGCGCGACGCCCCCGGCGCGCCGCTGTAGTCCAAAACCGCCGCCGCTGCCGGGAAAACCGCCGTTGCCTTGCGTAACTATGACTTTATTTTCTATCCTGTAAATATTATTCGCGTCAAGCGAATGATACTCTATCCTCACATACTTCTTTTTATTTTTGCCGTCTTTGCTGTCATAAAAAACATCGGCGATAAACCCTGCTTTTGTTATAACTTCGCCGTGCTGTTCAACGACAAAAAAACGATTCTGCGGAACAATATCCGTATAAATCTGATTATTGTAAATATAAGGCTTTAAGATAACCCCGCCAATCCCGAACGCCCTCGCCGCAATCAGATGCAGTTTCGAGACGCATTTCTGCAACGCGCTGTCCAGAAAATCAATCTTCCCGTCTTTTTCTTTTTTCCCAAGCCCCCTTTTGAAAGGGGGTGCCGCCGCAGCGGCGGGGGTTTGCGTTTTTCCCAAATCAACCGGAATAACTTCCGCGCTGACTTCAGAGCATACTATATTAGAAAGCTTATTCGCAATTACCGAAACAATATTAAACTCGGTTACGTCTTCGTATTTGATAACGTAACCGAGTTCGTCAATCTGTTCGATTTCCGATTTTTTAACCGACTCTTTGCCAAAAAGCTTTTTCAGCCGGTTGATAATATCCGTAAACATTTTAATTATATCACCTCCTTTCGGTTTTTTTGTCCGTGTGTTAAATTTTATTCTTTGCCCCCCTTGCTAAAGGGGGGATGTCGCCGCAGCGACAGGGGGGATTCTTACCCATATTTCCCGTTCCGCAGAACCGGGTGGTTTTCTATGTGTTTTTCTGATTTTAGATTTCCTGACAATACTATTATAGCACAAAACCAATAAACATACTATTACATTTATAATCATCTTTTCAAAAATTCAAAACTTTTTTTCAGAAAACAAAAAAAGTCCCGTGAAAACAGGACTTTTTCTTGCGTAATTATTTTTATTCCCCGCCTATTTTTCTCCACAATAAATTCGTCGCGTAACGCACAGCGTCTATAAAATGATTGTTTTTGTCCGGATAACCGGATATAATCTCCCCGTTCGCGTCTTTTTCGTATTCGTACTCCAAAAATTCCCTCGCAGTATTCGGGCAATTCTGCCTGTCTATAACAATCCCGTTCAACCCTTGCAGCCACTTCATCGAATAACCAATGCTCCCCGGACCTTTTTCAGCCCCTCTCGCGTATAACCCGTAACTCATATAATCCGAGATAGACTTCGGCTCAGAACTGTCGCATATGAGCATATCGTCTTTCGTCAGCTTTTTCTCGTTCAATAAAATATCAGCCGTCACCTGATTAATTTTCCTGTAAGCCCGAGCCTCGTCAATAATATATAACCTGCGTTCTTTCGCGATATAACAGCATTTAACATAAGCCCACGGGTCAATACAAAACCCCCAGTCAACCCCAAAACAAAGCCTGTCTGTTTCTCTGATTTTCTTATATTCTTCCGTTTCAAAATTTTTTACAAAAACATTCTCAAACACAGAGCCGCCCTCCCCGACAGCTTCCCCAAGATATTCATGCCTGTACGCTTTCTCGTCAGTTTCTTTTAAATACTCAGCCTCGTCCAAAAAAGGCTGACCAAGCCATTCCGGCGGCGAATCATAATAAAAACTGTGATGTACTATCCTGTTTCCGATTTCCTTAACGTCTTTTCCCATGCCCCCTTTGCTAAAGGGGGGATGTCGCCGCAGCGACAGGGGGGATTCCGTTCCCAACCCCATGCCCCCTTTCGCAAAAGGGGGTGGCGTCGCAACGCCGGGGGATTCCGTTCCCTTAGCCTCCCTCTTTGAGGGGGGTGTCAACGAAGTTGACGGGGGGAGTTCTTTCTCCGTAGGGCGCGGCTTCCATGCCGCGCCGCCAACTTCAATCTCTTCTCGATTCAAAAAATGCTTTCGGCTTATAGGCGTGTTATAACTCGACAGAACGATAATATCGTCACCGCCCCTCATGACCGACTGCTGGATATTCCTCACAGCCTCCGGACCTTTTAACTGGTCTTTTTCTTCAAACCATATCACCCCGACATACATATCGCCCGGCGGCTTGATTGATTTTATCTTCGTAGGCTCGTCGCAGCCCTTAAAGTAAATTATCTGCCCCGTGTCGATTTTTTCAATCTGCATCGGAGAAGTTTTAGTATATCTGAAATACTGCGTAAACCCAAGCTTGTCTATCGCCCATATAAGCTGAGCGTAAACGCTGTCCGTCAAAGTGTCTTTGACCTGCCTCAACGCTATCCCGCAAAAATTCGGGTTACGCATAATCTCGTCTATCATGACAAGCGCGCAAAACGTAGATTTAAGCGAACCCCGTCCGCCCTTAAAATCATAATATCTGTGACGGCGTTCTATTATATCCCTGTAAATATCGACATACGCTTTACCGAGAAGATACCCCGGAATACCCGAATATCCCGAAACTTTCCCGTCGTATTTATCCGGCTGATTTAATCCGAGCGTATCAATAATCCATTCCAGCGATTTCAAATCCCCCGACATGCCTTTTCTCGCAGTCCCCGCAAGCATTGCCGACATTATATTGATTTTATCTTCGGGCATTTCCGTATTATTAAGCAAATCAATAAGATTGCTTTCAGAATCCGGGATATTCCCGTCGGTTATGTATTTGAGCGTATCAAAAATACTGTCGGCTTTTTCAAACTTTATTAATTCTTTATTTTTATTCACCGCCATTTAATCATCAGCCCCACTCCCAATCCCAATATCAATCTCGCGTATTCTCTCAAGAGCTTTAGGGTGAAGCCTGTTGACCGTATGAACGTAACTGTACCCCATAGAATCCGCGACTTCATACCATGTTTTCCCGCATATATATCTGTGCGTAAGCAAACTCTTATATTCCGGCACGTCTATTTTGTCGATTATATTCATAGCTTTCGATTTCAGCCCTATCAAATCTGCTATATCTTTGTTAAGTGATTCTTCTATGTCGATGATTTTGCATACGCTTTCTTCGATTCTGCTTTTTTTGTTGTTTTTCCCACCCGTATTTACCTGACTTAAAACCGCTTGAGTTTTTGTCGCGAACTCTCTCCAATACTCAATTTCCTCTTTTTTTGTTTCTATCTGCATATTTATATTGGCGGTTTTCTTGAAAATCTTCTCGATGTCCGTCAAATTTTCAATATCCATGCTTTTGTTTCTCTTTTTATTTTTTATATTTTTTATGTATTTATTACTTTCTTTTTCTGATAACATAAATTTATATACCCCTCAAATTTATTTGAAAATATTATTATTACTGTTTTGTTTTATGTTTTTTATCAGGAAACCATAAATCAGAAATAATATATTACCCCATGCCGTTAATTATCCCCAAAAGCCCTCTTTCGTAAAGAGGGTGGCACGCGAGATATTGCGTTTGTAGGGACACGGCGCGCCGTGTCCTTACAGGATTGCGTAAAATCCGCGTGACGGAGGGATTCCGGAATTTGATTTATTTTTTATTTTATTGTTGCATTAGTATTGTTATTGTAGTATAATATGTATAAACATTTGCGAAACAAAACGCGGAGGAGAAAATTTATGTCGGAAAAAAAATTCGGGGATATATACTCAAAAATAAAAAACTACGGGCTCATCCCGGTAATAAAACCCGAAGGGGTTAACGAATCGGTTAAGCTTGCCGAGGCTTTGGCATCGGGGGGCATGAATGTCGCGGAAATAGCGTTCACGGCAAAATCCGAATTAAAATCAGCAGAATCAGCAGAATCAGTAAAAAAAATATCGGCGGCTTTCCCTGATATGCTGATTATCGCGGGAAATGTCGAAAATCCGGAACATGCAAAATCAGCGGTTGAATCGGGCGCGAAAGCGGTTTTTGCCTCGGAATCGTCAGAATCGGGCGATAACGGCGAAGTAATATCGTATTGCCTAAAAAATAATATCGCCGTCATACCCGAATGTTCGGACGCGAAAAATATAGAAAAAGCTTTGGGCATGGGTCTTGACGTTGTGAAATTCTTCCCGGCTGAAAAAAGCGGCGGTCTTGAGCATTTAAAAGAACTGTCCGGAAAATATCCCAATGTCAGGTTTATCCCCGCCGGAGGAATAACCGAAGACAGTTTTTTGGATTATCTGTCAGAAAAATCGGTTATCGCGTGCTGCGGGTCGTTTATGCTCAAAGAAGAACATATAAATAAAAATGATTTCGAAAAAATAAAAGAATCGGCTATTCTGATAATACAGAAAATGCTTGGGTTTGATTTGGCGCATTTAGTCATAAACTGCGATAACGCCGAACAGGCTGACCGCGATTCAAGTAAAATCGAGTCTATATTCGGGCTGAAAAAGACAGACGCCGGACTGTCTGTTGCAAACGCCGATATACTGCATTTTATGAAACAGAGAAGCTACGGAAAAAACGGGCAGATAGCGATTTGCACGAATTTTATCGACCGGGCGGTTTTTTATCTCAAAGAGGCAAAAAAAGAATTTATCGACGAGAGCGCGAGATTTGACGCCGACGGGAACTTGTCGTCGATTTATCTTGACAATATAATCGGCGGGTTCGCGTTTAAACTGGTTAGGAAATAGATATATTAATAATTTTATTGTGTAGGGACGGTTGCCCCCGACCGTCCGCGATATAACGCCAACGTTGGGTGTAAATTACCGGACGACCGAGGGCGGTCGTCCCTACACAAATAACGTCCAATGAAAGGATTATATAAAAATCATGAATAATTTTTTACGCGAAGATTTCATGCTGAAAAGCGAAACGGCTAAGATTTTATATCACGAAACGGCTGAAAATATGCCCATAACAGACTATCACTGTCATATAAACCCCAAAGACATAGCCGAAGACAAAAAATATAATAATATCTCGGAAATATGGCTGACCTGCGGCGACCACTATAAATGGCGCGTTATAAGAGCAAACGGGTATGACGAAAAATACGTCACGGGAAACGCTTCGGACTACGAAAAATTTTCAGCGTGGGCAAATACCCTGCCGAAATGCATAGGCAATCCGTTATATGTCTGGGCGCATCTGGAACTCAAAAAATATTTTAATTACGACGGAATTTTAAATCCCGAAAGTTTAGATAAAGTCTGGGATTTATGCAGCGAAAAACTAAAAAACATGAGCGCGAGGCAGATAATGCGCGATTCAAACGTAAAATTAATATGCACGACAGACGACCCGGTTGATTCACTCGAATATCACAAAAAAATAAAAGACGACAAAACGTTTGACATACAGGTACTTCCGGCATTTCGTCCCGACAAAGGACTTCATATAGAAAAACCCGGCTTTAAAGACTACATAAAAAATTTATCGGAAGCAAGCAATATCGAGATAAAAGACATGAACTCTTTATTTGACGCATACTCAAAACGTCTCGATTATTTTGTCGAAATGGGCTGCAAAACAGCCGACAACGGATTCGGGCATATACCGTTTATACGCGAAAACTCAAATATAACAAATATAACGGCTGACGGCGTATTAAAAAAAATCCTTAATGATAATAATAATCTTTCCGCCGACGAAACCGATATATACACAACAGAACTCATGTTATTTTTATCTGAAGAATATCACAAACGCAATCTTGTAATGCAGATTCATTTCGGCGTAAACAGAAACAACAGCGCAAGGCTGTTTGATTCATACGGACCGGACGCGGGCGCGGACGGTATCGGCGGATTTAATTGTATCTGGAATTTATCGCAGCTTCTCTACGAACTCGACAAAAAAAACGTCCTGCCAAAGACTGTTTTATATTCTGTCAATCCAACGGATAACGCCGCGCTTGTCGCGTTGATGGGGTGTTTCCAGAACAACGACTGCGGCATAAAATCCAACAGCACAGGAAAATTACAGCACGGGTCTGCATGGTGGTTCAACGACAACAACACCGGAATGCGGGAGCAACTAATAAATCTCGCAAATAATTCCCTGCTTGCGAATTTTATCGGTATGCTTACAGATTCGCGTTCGTTTCTGTCATATACAAGACACGATTATTTCAGGCGTATATTATGCGACATACTTGGAGATTACGTAACAAACGGCGAATATCCGGACGATATAAACTATCTCTCGAAAATCGTCTCGGACATATGCTATAATAACGCAAATACTTATTTCGGCTTCGGGATTTGATAAAATGATAATCCAATTCCCTGCCCCCTTTTGAAAGGGGGTGCGACCGCAGTCGCGGGGGTTTGCCCTCGTCGCTTAACACAACATGGTCATTGCCGTTGCACAACCGCAGTCGGCGGGTGTTTTAGGAGTTTGATTTATGTTCGGTAAATTTCAAAAATCTCTTGACATATTTGTTTAATCGTGATATAATATAATCGTAAAATAAACGCATGGCAAAACAGCGGCGGGTTTTGTGCCCGCGGCGAAACGGTTCAGCCTGCGTTTAGTCGAAAAGTTAGCATAAAGATACTAACCCGTTACCTGTGGTGAGACTGGCGTGCGGGTTAGTATACTTTTACACTCAGCAAAAAACACAATATTACGAAAAATACTATGAACGCCGTTATGTAAAATATCCACAGAAATTAAGCGAATTAATATTCTATAAACAAAACGATGGATTTAGGTGTAGGGAACGGCTTCCATGCCGTTCCGCAACCTAAAAAAACATGGCTTTTTCTTAAAAAATATGGCTTTTTCTAAATTTACGGCGCGGCATGGAAGCCGCGCCCTACTTTTTCTTATTATTTTTTACTCTACTCCGTCCTCAGCGCAACGACGGGGTCTTTCTTTGCCGCGATTTTCGACGGGATAAACCCCGCGATTAATGTCAGAACCATGCTTATTACTATCAGCACAACCCCGCCCACTAACGGCAAAGCCGCAACTCCCGATATATCCGATATTGCCTTTATTATTATATTAGCCGGTATGCACAACAATAATGTCACACCAATGCCTATCATTCCCGCCGTAAAACCTATAATCAAAGTCTCGGCGTTGAATACCCTCGATATATCGTTCTTCGACGCGCCTATACTTCTGAGTATGCCGATTTCTTTCGTGCGTTCGAGTACCGATATATACGTGATAATCCCTATCATGATTGACGAGACAACCAAAGCAATCGCCACAAACGCTATCAGAACCGCGCTTATCGTGTTGATTATATTGCTCACAGACGACATCATCAATCCCACAAAGTCCGTATAATTTATCACGTATTCTTCCTGTTCGCTGTCCGACATTTCTTTGTTATATTCGTCTATTATTCTTATAATTTCGTCTTTTGACATGAAGTCCGACGGGTATATCTCTATATTTCTCGGATTGTCTATATCCGAAACGCCGAGTATTCTTAAATTATTTTCGTATGTCGATTCTGATTTATCAGTCTCTATATAACTTGCCAGAAGCGCGTTGCGCGATTCTTCGTCCATTCCCATAAGATACGCCTGTTCTTCTTCTGAAAGTGTGCTGAAATCAAAACCCGAAACGTCAGCTTCTTCCGAATCGTCCTCGTCGCTCCCGAATAATTTCCCCGTGAATATATCCGTATCGGGATTATTTTTCTGCTCTTTCGCGACCGGGCTGTCGTTTACTTTGTCTATCAGATAAGTCATAAGGCTTTTATTATAGCCTATAAATCCCGCGCCGTTCATGTTCGCGACTGAATTTTCAGTCGGTCTTAATATCCCGACTACTTCGATTCCCACGGCTTTGTCTATGATTTCTTTCATATATATGATATTGTCGCTTTTATCGACCCATATATCCCCGTCTTTTTCAAAAAAATCCGTGTTTAAAACAAGTTTAAAATCAAGCGATAAAATCTCGTCGTAAGAGAAAGTCAGCAGTTCTTTTTCTTCGTCTTTATTTTTATTCGTATCTTTATCGTCATTATTGTCATTGTCCGAATCCCTGCTGAAAATATCGGCAAGATTCTGGCGGTCTTTTAATCCGAGAGTATATAAAGTAAAATCCGTCACCGCGTTGTTTTCGTCTACTATCAAAACGACTTCGTTGTATTTTTCGGGCATTCTTCCGGCGATAATGTCAAACTGCGCGGCAAGCACCGTGTCGTTGTCCAAAAGTTCCTGCCATACTTCCATTCCCGCCATGCTCCCCATCATATTGCCCATTCCCCTGATGTTCATAGAGCGCATTAAATTGCTCGGATTTACCTGCCATTCGTCCAAAGTTCCTTCGGACGTGTCCGATTTATATATATTAAGCGCAGTCGAATAACTGTATTTTATATCGTTTGTAAAACTCGCGAGACTGCCGTCTTTATCCCTGTTATCTTCGATAAACCGTTTAAAATTCGCGAGGTCGTTTTCTGTTCTGTTTGCGGTCATTGTGTTTATCACGTTTTCCATTATATCGTTCGAGTATATCTTATCCAGTTCGCGGTCGGCTATCGCGTGCATACTGTCGTGCATACTCATCGACGTGCCTAAAATCGCCGTCATATCCATCGAAGTCCGCATTATCGTTATCGGATAGCTTGACAGCGTATCCTCTTCAACTCTCTCTATATATAACTGCACCCCGTTTGACAGCGATAAAATCAACGCTATGCCGATAATGCCTATGCTTCCGGCAAACGCAGTCAGAAAAGTCCGCGCTTTTTTTGTCATCAGATTAGTCAGACTCAAAGCCAGAGCCGTAAAAAACGACATAGAAGTTTTAGGCGCAGTCGAAACTCTTGAACTTTTTGATTTTTTCGCTTTTTTATCCGGTTTTTCCGTCGAGTCTATATCAAGCTCGTTTTCTCTGTACGGGTTCGAGTCGTCCGTAACGCAGCCGTCCAGCAATTTTATTATTCTCGTAGAATATTTCTCGGCAATATCGGGGTTGTGCGTAACCATAATAACCAATCTGTCTTTCGCGATTTCTTTCATGATTTCCATGATTTGAATGCTTGTACCCGAATCCAATGCGCCCGTCGGCTCGTCGGCGAGAACTATTTCGGGGTCGTTTACAAGAGCCCTCGCGATTGCCACCCTCTGCATCTGACCTCCCGACAACTGGTTGGGTTTTTTGTGGATTTGGTCCTCAAGACCGACTTTTTTAAGCACTTCGATAGCGTGCTGTTTTCTCTGCGACTTAGAAACTCCCGACAAAGTCATGGCAAGCTCGACGTTTGACAAAACCGTCTGGTGCGAGATAAGATTATAAGTCTGGAACACAAACCCGATAGACCTGTTTCTGTATGAATCCCAGTCTTTGTCTTTAAATTCTTTTGTCGATATTCCGTTGACTGACAAATCGCCGCTTGTATATCTGTCAAGCCCGCCGATGATATTGAGCAAAGTAGTTTTGCCGCAGCCGGACGGACCGAGTATCGACACAAACTCGCTTTTCCTGAACTCCAGATTAACTCCCCTCAGAGCCTGAATGACATTGTCCCCTATCTCGTAGTGTTTAACGATATTTTTTAGTAAAAGCATCAGCAATAAATCTCCCGTTTTGTTATTTTTGTGTATAATAATTTTATATTTATATTCTATACTATAAATGTGCAATATAAACTCAATTTAAATTAAAACACGTAAAAATAAAAAAAATTAAGCGAGGGATTCGTCTCCACTCTCGCATCACTTCAAATTCCAACTCCCCCAGTCGTCTGCGGACGACAGCCCCCTCGGAGAGGGAGCCAAAGAGCCTCCCTCAGCCGCGCAGCGGCGGCTTGAGGGGGGTGTCACGCAGTGACGGGGGGAGTTACTTTTAAACTTGTTTTATTATATTAATGCATATCAGTCAGTATAACTATCCAAATCCGCGGGAAAATTTATTATCACGTCGTTATATGAATTTACAGTCATCGAAATTTCCATTTTCATATTTCCATCTTCTCCGTGAGCCGTAACCGTTACATCGCATATCATTTTATATGATTTCATGATATTATCTTTATCAATCACTATTTCGCAGATAAAATCGTTGAAAGTCAACGCCGCGTTTTTCAATTCCGGGGAAGGATACGCATACCTCATTTTTTCTAATAGTTGCTCCGTCATAAACTCCCCGTTCAAAATAAATTCTGTCTTTTTGCTCCCGTCGTTTAAATCAGTAATTTCGCTTTCTTTTATCGCAGTTTCGGGAAAATCGAGAGGTTTGATTTCATCTGTTTCTATCTGACGCATAACTTCTTCAACAGTCATCGGCTTTTTTGTCCCCGGTCCTTTTTGCCCCAAGACAGTAAGCGCTTCATAATATATTCCGCCGGTATAATAAGACGCAAAGCCTATATTATTGCTATGCGGATTCAGCCCGCTGGTAGAATAGGAATCTTTTCTTTCAAATTCCATTGCCATATCAAAGTCGCCGGAATCAGTTTTTACTTGTTTTAAGTTACCGTTTATATTGTATGTCATTTTATTTTCACCGGAACTGTAGTCTGTGGGTTCTGTGTTTATTGTAAATTCCATCGCCAATGCCATATCCATGTCTATTGATTTCACGTTATCCAAGGCTTTTTGCATATTCAGGTATAAATCATATGCCGTTTTTTCCTGCGAAGAAGCGCATCCCGCGAAAAAACTCAGGCAAAACATCAAGCAAATAAAAATCGCTGTAAACTTTTTCATATATTATATCTCACTTTATTTTAAATTTATAATGCGAATCACGGGTAGAAGAACAACGTAGGAATTCTCGACAAAAGCCCCCTTTTGAAAGGGGGTGGCACGCGAGAATCTGGCAAATTCCTGTAATATTGCGTAAAATCCGCGTGACGGGGGTTTGCGTCTGTCTCCCCGCACAACATCAAATTCCGCAAACCCCCGCCCTTACGGGCACCCCCTTTCAAAAGGGGGCTTATAAAGAGAGTGCGTGAGTTTTGCAAAAAATCTATGTTTATTATATTCTATACTATAAATGCCCAATATAAACTCAATATAAAATTTTTAATATTTTTGAAATTTTATAAAAAATTTTGCAAAAACGCTTGACTCTCCCCTTAACAGTAGGTATATAATAAAAATGCCGGCAAATAAAATACACGCAAGGAGGCGGTTTAACTGGAAAAATCAGCAGAAAAAATCGGAGATTTCGCAAAACGCTGTCAGGTAACGATAAAAACTTTACGGTATTATGACGAATTGGGGCTGCTTGTCCCCGATTATATCGACAAATCCACAGGTTACAGATATTACGGTCCTGAAAAAGTGGCTGAAATGGAGCAAATCATGGAATTGAAAAACATCGGCTTTACTTTAGATGAAATAAAACGGTATTGCGAAACGGAAAATGACAGTGAGCGAAAAAAAATAATCGAGGAAAAACATTGGTTATTGACTAAATTATCGGAAGATACTACGCGTAATTTAAAAAAACTCGAAGAAATCAAACAAAATTTATTGAAAGGGGAAACGAAAATGCCTGTTAATATTGATATGGACGCGTCGTTTGAAAATGACGAACGCGTAATCGGCTGCTGGGATTCTGTCGCAACGGTCAACAACAAAGAAGATTTTAAACCCGAAAACACATATAAAGCCGAAACGGATTTCAAAGAAATTTATTTTTTGCCGGAGGGTAAACAATACTGGGGGTTCGGGTGGACAAAAAATTATTTAAAAATAACTTTCGGCGACGGTATGATTTGCCCGTATGAGATAACAGAAATCAACGGCGGGCAATATATGTTTATAACATACAATAACGCCAATATATGGGTTTTAAAACAGCGGGACAATAAACGCTACTCAAAGAAAGAAATAGCTTTAAATGATTATATCGGTCTGCCGTTTGATAACGACGAAAAAATAATCGGAAAATGGAACGCCGTTGATGTAGTAAAGAACATCGAGGATTTCGACCCGGCAAAAATAAAATATAAAGAAGATTTGCATTATGTATCGGCAGAATTTTTGCCGGACGGCATTTTGCGCAATTATTATAAAGATTATATTAATGATAATATGAAATGGACGAAAGGAACGACATTACTAAATTGGGGCGACGGCACTTCGTTAGCTCCCGCGTATGAGATACGGGAATTTAACGGAAAAGAATATCTGTTTATCGAGTGGAAAAGCGGGGATTATATATATGGTAAAAGAAAACCGTGTTATTACGTGTTCGTGAGGGAATAAAATCAACGTAAAATTCCCGAACCATAGCCCCCTTTCCGCGAAGCGGGAATAAAGGGGGTGTCACGAAGTGACGGGGGTTTGTTCTTTTCTTTTAGGCAAACCCCCGTCGCCGGCTGCGCCGCCACCCCCTTTTAAAAGGGGGCTTTTTTTCTCAATTTTTTCATTCATCTTCTTGACTTTTCATATATCTTTTGGTATTATATTGTAGGGGCGGGGTTTTCCCGCCCTTACCAAAATACAAACCCCTTACCAAAAAACACAAAGGAGTATCACAAACATGAAACCCAAAAACAAAATTCACATAAAAAGCCTGCTCGCCGGGATAATATTAGGCGTGATGCTGTTCTCCGGCGTAACGGTTCTCGCCGCCAATTATACGGCGCAGACCGCGACTTTCCCCGTTTACATAAACGGCGAGGAGTGGCAGACCGACAGCGAAATTCTGGTTATCGAAGGCAGGACATATCTGCCGTTGCGCGCGTTGGGCGACGCTTTGAGCGTTGACGTCGGCTGGAATCAGGGACTATTCAGAGTCGAGATATCCAAGCCCGAAGAAATCTATGTCATAACCGAAACAGGCGGAAAATATCACCGCGCAAACTGCCCGACGATTAAAATAATCAAAGAATACGCGACAAAAGACAAAGCCGAAAGTCTGGGATACGAACCGTGCGGTTTATGCCAGCCGAAATAAAATATATCTATCCCGGAACTAAATTGTAGGGACGACCGCCCTCGGTCGTCCGCTAATATAAATCAACGTAATCCGTTAATATAAATCAACGTAATATTCAGAAAGAGAAATATATGCTTATAGACACTCACGCGCATTACGACGACAAAAGATATAACAACGACCGTGACGAAGTCATAACCAAAGTAAAACAATCCGGCGTTGACAGAATCATAAACAGCGGTTCGAGCATAAAAACTTCCAAAACAAGCGTGGAACTGGCGAAAAAATATGATTTTATCTGCGCGACTGTCGGCGTTCACCCTCACGAAACCGAGAGAACCCCAAATAATACCCTCGAAATCCTCGCGGATTTGCTCAAAAACAAAAAAGTTTTGGCAGTCGGCGAAATCGGGCTTGATTTTTTTCACGATTTTTCAAACAGGGACGCGCAAAGATTATGGTTCAAAAAACAAATGGATTTTGCCGCAGATATAAAATACCCCATCGTAATCCACGACAGGGACGCTCACGGGGAATGTCTTGACATGGCGAAAAAATACAAAAACACAGTCAAAGGCGTGTTTCATTGTTATGCCGGAAGCGTCGAAATGGCAAAAGAACTCGTAAAATTAGGTTATTTTATGTCATTCGGCGGTGTCGTGACTTTCACGAACGCGAAAACATGCCGCGAGGTCATAAAAGAAATCCCAATAGAATATATCATGCTCGAGACAGACTGCCCGTATCTTACGCCGCACCCACACAGAGGCGAACGCAACGATTCAAGCTACTTATCGCTTGTCGCGCAGAAAATCGCCGAAATCAAAAATATAACCCCCGAAGAGGTCATAAAAAAAACAGGCGAAAACGCAAAGCGATGTTTTGGCATAACGTGATATATTGGTGATTTTTCCTGTAGGGAACGACCCCCGTGTCGTTCCGAAAATTGGAAATATTTTTACACGGCACGCCGGGTCGTCGTGCCCTACGATTTTTTATTTTATCTTCTCCCTCAATCTTTCCGCAAGCGTTGTGTTTCGCCTGCGCGAATCGTTGTTTCTGACAGCGTAACCCACGGCTTTGCCGTCGCCTATCATGACGACGATTTTTTTTGCCCGTGTGACAGCCGTGTATAATAAATTACGTCCGAGCATAATATGATGACTGAACGAAAACGGCATGACGACTGCCGGAAATTCCCCGCCCTGCGATTTATGTATCGTAATTGCATAAGACAAAACAAGTTCGTCAAGTTCTAATATATCATATTCGATTATATTATTGTCGAAATTCACAGATAAAGTCTTATCTGTAATATTCACGTCGCAGATATAGCCAATATCGCCGTTATAAACCTGTTTTTCGTAATTATTCTTGACCTGCATGACTTTATCGTTCAGCCTGTATTCTGTCGCGCCGCGCCTGAGCATAAGCGTATTTTTGTTTAACGCGTCCTGCAATATCCTGTTCAGATTATCCGAGCCTGTTTCTCTTTTTTTCATCGGGGTCAGAACCTGTATATCCGACACAGGATTAAACTTATAATATTTCGGCAGCCTCTCAGAACACAACTCGACGATTTGTTTTATGATTGCTTCTGATGGATTCGGAGGATTTGCGTTTTCGTAGGGACGACCGCCCTCGGTCGTCCGCGGATTTTCGCCAACGTTTAATTTTTCAGCACCGGCGTTAATATTTTCAGACGGACGACCGGGGGCGGTCGTCCCTACATCTTTCTCCATCGTCTGAATAAAAAAGAAATCGCTTTCTTTACCCCCGGACAAATCCGGCATTTTACCCGCGTTAATTTTATGCGCGTTCGTCACGATTTTACTGCCCAGAGCCTGCCTGAATATTCTCGTAAGCCTCAAAACCGGAACACACCCTGAGTTTATTATATCCCCAAGCACGTTCCCTGCCCCGACCGACGGCAGCTGGTCAACGTCGCCGACAAATATCAGCGTCATTTGAGCGGGTATCGCCTTTAATAAATTATACATCAGAATTATATCAATCATCGAAGTTTCGTCAAGAATCAAAACGTCGCCTTCCAGCGGATTTTCCGCAGTCCTGCCGAATCCTTCAGGCGGCTTGCTTTCTAATAACCTGTGAATCGTCTTGGATTCCATGCCGCAGGCTTCGCTCATGCGTTTAGCGGCTCTGCCTGTCGGAGCGGCGAGTAAAACCGTCTTTCCGGCATTTTTGAATATTTGAATTATCGCTTTGGTTATAGTAGTCTTACCCGTACCCGGACCACCCGTCAGGACAAAAACTTTCGACGCGACCGCCATTTTCACGGCTTCTATCTGCACTTCGTCATAAATTATCCCCTGCTGTCTCTGCATATTTATCAAATCAGCCAATAATTTTTTCGCGTTTTCGGGCGGGATAATATTATCCTGTTCGTTTGATATAACCGCGGCTAATCTTTGCGCCGCGCCCGTCTCCGAAAAATAAAACGGGGGAAGATAGATACGGTCGGGGGTATTATTTTCGTAGGGAACGACCCCTGTGTCGTTCCGCGTATCAAATAACGTGTTATTTTTCGGAACGACACGGGGGTCGTTCCCTACAGATTCCCGGAACAATTCCCGTTCCCTAACCAAATCGTCGAGCGTCATAATAATTTTCGTATCTTCTATTTCAAGCATTTCAACGCATTTTTGCGTCAATTCGTCTATCGGGACATAGCAATGCCCGTAATCGTCGGCGAATCTGTTCAACACGTAAAAAATACCGCTCCTGCAACGGTTAAAAGACTCTTTCTCTATACCCAATTTCGTCGCGATATTATCAGCCGTTTTAAATCCCACGCCCCATATGTCGTCGGCGAGTTTATACGGGTTATTTTTGACTGTTTCAATGCTTTTGTCGCCGTAAGTTTTATATACCCTGTACCCGAACGCAGTCGAAACGCCGTATTCCTGCAAAAAAATCATGATATTTTTGATTTCTTTCTGTTCATGCCACGCTTTTTTAATCATAGCGACGCGTTTATGCCCGATATTTTCAACTTCGATTAATTTATCGGGTTCGTCCTCGATAATTTCAAGCGTTTTGTCCCCGAATTTATTCACGATTAATTTCGCGAATTTCGGACCTATGCCTTTGACAAGACCGCTGCCGAGATATTTTTCTATACCGTAAACAGTCGCGGGGACGCTTTCTTCCCATGATTCAGCGTTAAACTGCCTGCCGTATTTTGGGTTATGCGTCCAGTCGCCCCTGACAGTCACGACCGTCCCGACCGTGACAGAAGCCATATTCCCGACGACAGTAACTAAATCGCCGTAATTTTTCACGGCGATTTTAATCACGCTATAGCCTTTATCTTCGTTGGCGTAAGTTATACGCTCCACAACCCCGCGCATATTTTCCATAAGTTTTTATATCCTTTACCGGTTATTATATAAATACCCGTGACCTACCAATCTGTTGCCCTCATACAACCCTATATTCAGCCTGTCATTTATTTTTTCTATGAAATTATCTTCGTACTGAAATTCTATGAACACTTCATGGTCAATCCCAAAATTCATCTTTTCTATAGAATCTTTCGGCGTAATAATACAAGACGTTTGTTCATTGCCAATCTTCATGTGAGGTTTATATCCCGTCATCGGAGGGTTCATTCTGCCGCCTTCATTCTTACTTAAAAATCTAACGACCGCGTTATATTTCATTTCAAATCATCAATCCTTTCTTTCATTTCTATTCGTATTATTGATTCATTAAACAACCCGTTTTCTTCCGGGTGTACGGTAATTACGCCATTTATAAATATTTTAATATCAATATTATCCGAAAAATCAAGATTCTTTAAAATATCTTTAGGTATCACGGCTTTCGCAACGGCAATCTTGCTTGCGTCTGTAATCGCATAATGAATTACTTCCTGCTCTGTAAACGCAAACTGTCTTCCCTCCAAACTGTTCATACCGGGCAAAAACGATTTATTTACGCAAATTGATTCACGTTCTCTGACCCCCACAGCTCTGTATAAATCTACTGTTTTTCCAACATAATCGTCGCGTAGTAATATTATTGCAAATACACCGTCTATCATCATATCTCCCGTCTACCCTCCAACGCCTTGAACAGCGTCATCGAGTCGGCGTACTCAAGCTCCCCGCCAACGGGTATGCCATACGCCAGCCTCGACGTTACAACCCCGAACGGCTTCACCAACTTCGATATGTACATCGCAGTAGCTTCGCCCTCGACGGTCGAGTTCGTTGCGAGAATAATTTCATTTACCTGCATTTTCGAAATCTCGTTATATTTCTCAGTCATTTCGTCAGGCTCTTCGTCGTCATTTTGCGTAGGGCGCGACGCCCCCGGCGCGCCGCTGTCGGCAAAGCCGACGGGGGTTTGCGGGATTCCCGTTATTCTTGTGAGCAATTCTTTAATCCGAATATCCTCGGCATTTATCCCGTCCATCGGCGACATTACCCCGTGAAGCACATGATATACCCCGTTATATTCTTTCACTCTCTCAAACGTCAGTATATCTTTCGCGCTTTCGACGACGCAAATCAGCCCGTGGTCTCTGCTCATGTCAGAGCAAATCGGGCATATCTCTTCGTCCGCAATATTCTGGCACACTTTACAGACCGTTATTTTCGATTTTGCCGCCAAAATGCACTCCGCGAAATCGTTAACGTAATCCTGACCCGCGTTTAGCATGTGAAACGCGAGCCTTATCGCAGTTTTGCCGCCGATTCCCGGCAGCGACCTGAATTTTTCTATTAGCGCCTCAAGCGTCGGCGAATATCCTCCAGCCATTATAACCTCTTTTCAAATATTTTAATAGAATCGTTTTTCTTTTGCTTTCGCTTGTCGGTGGCACAGCCACACTTTTCTTTTTCCGCAAAAAGAAAAGTAAGTTAAAACAACCCCGGCATACCCGGAAGATTAAGCCCCCCGGTTATCTTTCCCATTTCTTCGTTATTTGTGTCTTCGACTTTTCTTATCGCCTCGTTGATTCCCGCAATCAAAACGTCCGATAAAGTTTCTATATCGTCCGGGTCAACGATTTCCGGCTTAATATCTATAGCCTGCACTTCTTTTTTGCCGTTGATTTTAATAGTCACAACGCCGCCGCCTGCCGTAACTTCATATTCTCTTGCGTCGAGTTCTTCCTGTAAAACCGCCATATCGTCCTGCATTTTCTGCGCCTGTTTGAGCATTCCCTGCATATTCTGCGGACCGCCCCGCATAGAATCGGGTATCCTTGCTTTCATGTTCTGTTTTCTCCTTTTGTATATGTTTTGTGATTTTATATAATAATTAAATTTAATTCATGGTACTAAACGCAACCAACGCAGAAATTTTTTTCCTAAGCCTCCCTTGCTAAAGGGAGGGGGACCGCCGTTAGGCGGTGGTGGGATTCGGAATCTGATGTTGTTCTGGGAATTTACGGAATCCCTCCGTCACGCTTCGCGTGCCACCTCCCTTTAGCAAGGGAGGCTTTGACTATCTATCCCATGCGTTAAATCTAATACGTATTATCCAGCCCGCACTTATTAAATATCTCTTTAACGCATGGATTTTTCGCTGTCATATAACTGTCAATATCTTCGGGATAATATTTCGCGGCAAGCATTTTCACCGAACCGTACCAATCCCTGTCGTCGGGGTGCGAACGCAGCCAGTCCCTGAAAACTATATGCCGTTTTAATTCCGCCGAATATTCCGGGCATACATATAAATGATGTCTCATCAAATGCGGCTTGCCGGCATATTTAAACGCGTGCCGTTCTATTACGCCTTGGTCGCCGTTATGCTCATAACCTATTGATTCAAGCCTGCCTTTCACCGTCTCAAACGCGTTATAATCTTTCATGACAACGTCAATATCTATAACCGGCTTTGCCGCAAGCCCCTCGACCGACGTGCTTCCCACATGCTCGATTGATATAACATTATCCCTGAGAACTTCGGCTAATTCGTCTCTTATTTTCTCAAATTCAAGTTTCCAGTCCGGATTATATAATTCGACTATAACTTTTTTGACTTTTTTCATATTTTCTCACAAAATCCCCTCTATCTCAGCGTTACTGAGTATATCGTCTATGCTGTTTTTATTCTCGTCCTCGTCATTCAATGTTTTATTTAATTCGATAACCACCGAATATTCCTCAAATAAAAATTTGTTCAGATTTTTTTGTATCACGGCGATATTTTTCGTCTCTTTTAAAATATTAATCTTAAACTCGCTGTCGATATATATTATAATTTTTTTCGTATTTTCGTCAATTAAACATTTCCCGCTTTTCAGATACGGCGTTATCATCTTGTTTTCTTTGTTTACTTCTTCTATCACATCGGCGTATTTGTCAAAATACTGGCGGGGGGGATTTTCTGTCTGCGATGATTGCTCTGATTGGGTTTTCGGGCGTATTGTTGTAGGGGCGGGGTCTTCCCGCCCTTGATGCTGTCTTTCCCGCCCTTGATTTACGTCGGTTTTATCCTGAGGGCGGGAGAACCCCGCCCCTACGCACATCTCAACCAGCATCATCTCAACCGCGACTCTTTTATTCACGGTATATCTTCCCAGATTTACTATAACCTCGCTTATAATCGTATTACCCCTCAGCAATTCAGAACTGTCAAAGCCTGCCGCTATTCCGATTATTTTTTCAGCCTCGCTTTTTTCTAAATTTATATACTGCAAAGGCTCCTGTATAATCTTCGCAACCTGAATATTCCTGAACATCTCAAGCAAAGACATGCAAAAATTATTGCAGTCTGTCGAATTGTCATACATTTCCCAGAAAATACGCAGAGTATTTTCAGCGTCCCCGTCTTTAATAAACACGCATAGATTCACCATTTTTTCAACGTCGAAATACCCCGAAACTTTCGAAACATATTCAAACGTGATGATTTTATCCGTAGGGGCGGGGTCTTCCCGCCCTACAGTCGAACACGTTTCAAGAATACTCAAAGCGTCGCGCAACGCTCCGCCTGACAGTCTCGAAATCAAATCTATCGCTTTATCTTCTATTTTTATATTTTCCTGCTGGCAGACATAGCTTAATCTCTGCGCGATTACTTCCGGCGCAATTCTTCTGAAATCATGCCTTTGGCATCTTGACAAAATCGTCGCCGGGATTTTGTTTATCTCAGTCGTGGCAAGTATAAAAATTATATGCGCCGGAGGTTCTTCAAGCGTTTTCAGAAACGCGTTAAAAGCTCCGGCTGAGAGCATATGAACCTCGTCGATTATGTAAACTTTTTTTGCAAGTTCACCCGGAGTAAAAGCCACGTCGTCACGTATGTCGCGTATATTCTCGACCCCGTTGTTCGAAGCCGCGTCTATTTCGATAACGTCGATAATACCGCCGCTTTCGATTCCCAGACAAGTTTCGCATTCGTTACACGGATTGCCGTTCACGGGACTTTCGCAGTTCACGGCTTTGGCTAAAATTTTGGCGCACGTAGTCTTACCCGTTCCCCTTGTACCGGTGAACAGATAAGCGTGCGAGACTTTCTGATTCGCGACCTGATTCTGCAAAACTTTTGTGATATGTTCCTGACCGTAAACGTCGGTAAAAGTTTTCGGTCGCCATTTCCTGTATAAAGATTTGTATTCCGGCATATTTTATCAACCTCTATGTATTTTATATATAATTATGTATTATATAATAATATTAATATCATGCGGAGATTTTTCGCCAAAAGCCCTCTTTCGTAAAGAGGGTGGCACGCGAGATACTGTGCTGGTTTTTTAATATTACATTAGTCTGCGTGACGGGTGTTTTATCCCCGAACATAAATCAAACTCCTAAAACACCCGCCGCCTGCGGGCGGCGCCCTCTTTACGAAAGAGGGCAAAGAGTAAAATTTAATGTGAATCTATATACTCCTGTATTGTTTTGCATACCTCGTCAAATGAATTATCTACTTCTTTATTGGTAAATCTGATAACATGCAATTCCAAAGTTTCAAGCAAATCGGTGCGTATCTGGTCATATTCTATACCGCCGTCTGTGTAATGCTGACTTCCGTCAATTTCGATGACAAGTTTTTTTGACGGACATAAAAAATCAACTATATAATTATCTATAGTTTTTTGTCTTGTGAACGGACACTTATGTTTGCGTAAAAACTCATACCACAGTTTATTTTCCTGCGGAGTGGCACTTTTCCTTAATTCCCGCGCTTTCAGTTTTAATTTTCTATTATACGGCAGCAATCCCTCTGCCCGTTTCTCTCCCTGCCCTCTTTTGTAAAGAGGGTGCCCGTCGCAACGGGCGGGTGTTTTATCCTTGCACATTAATATCATCTTTCTTTTTAACAAACCCCAACCCAAACCCAACAAAAAAAGCAAGCGCGAAATAAAACCGTACACCGCAACTCGAACGTATGATTATACGCGGACACTCTACCTCCCATTCAGAACAGGCAGCCTCGCGGCACATCGAAGAAATCCGCTTAATGCTGCTCGGTTCCCCGCCTGACATGGTTCACGGCTCACGATTGCGCGAGACCCATTCTTCATCATGAGA
>Ga0082212_10003461_pt1 | contig 22381 bp, 9 predicted proteins | sample TergutNt197P3_FD_71548 | JGI IMG/M metagenome (GOLD analysis project Ga0082212, IMG submission 71548) | Neocapritermes taracua P3 segment gut microbial communities from Petit-Saut dam, French Guiana - Nt197 P3 | ecosystem: Host-associated > Arthropoda: Insects > Digestive system > Gut ...
TCCTTCCGGTACGAGACGCCGAACGGCGCCGCCCCACCCGGGGACGGCGCCGTTCGGCGGTGGACTCAGCTCACTCGGAGAGGCGCAGGCCGCTCTCGGTGTCGAAGACGTGCACGTCGGCCGGGTCGGTGGTGACGTAGATCGTCTCGCCCTTGCCGACCTTGTCCTTGGCGCTGACCCGGACGATGATCGAGGACGGCGTGCCCTCGACGTCGCAGGAGCCGTAGACGAACGAGTCGGAGCCGAGCTCCTCCACGACGGTGACCTTGACCGGCAGACCCTCGCCGGCGCCGACCAGGCGCCAGGCCTCCGGACGGACACCGACGGTGATGTTGCCCTGCATCTTGGTCGCCGCGGCCGGGTCGACCGGCACGTTGTAGCTGCCGATCTTGGCGGTGCCGTTGTCGGCCTTGGCCTCGATGAGGTTCATCTGCGGGGAGCCGATGAAGCCGGCGACGAACAGGTTGACCGGCTTGCTGTAGAGGTTCAGCGGGGTGTCGACCTGCTGCAGCTCGCCCTTGTTCATCACCGCGACCCGGTCGCCCATGGTCATGGCCTCGACCTGGTCGTGGGTGACGTAGACGGTGGTGACGCCGAGGTCGGCCTGGAGCTTGGCGATGTCCGTACGGGTCTGCACGCGCATCTTCGCGTCCAGGTTCGACAGCGGCTCGTCCATGCAGAAGACCTGCGGCTGGCGGACGATGGCGCGACCCATCGCGACCCGCTGGCGCTGGCCGCCGGAGAGGGCCTTCGGCTTGCGGTCGAGGTACTCGGTCAGGCCGAGGATGCGGGCCGCCTCGTCGACGCGGCGCTTCTGCTCCGCCTTGTCGACCTTGGCCATCTTGAGCGAGAACGCCATGTTCTCGGCCACGGTCATGTGCGGGTAGAGCGCGTAGTTCTGGAAGACCATCGCGATGTCGCGGTCCTTCGGCGGCAGGTCGTTCACGCACACGCCGCCGATGCTGACACGGCCGGAGGTGATGGCCTCCAGCCCCGCGATCATGCGCAGCGTCGTGGACTTGCCGCAGCCCGAGGGCCCGACCAGCACGAGGAACTCCCCCTCGCGCACCGTCAGGCTCACCCCGTCCACCGCGACCGCGCCGCCCTCATAGCGCTTGCAGACATTCTCTAAAACGACTTCGGACATGAGGCAACAGTATAGACGTTTTGGGCGTGCGTGTCCATAAGCAAACCTTGAGGGCGTGGCACGCGGGTACAGGGGGGGGGAGGGCGGACACCCCCCCGATCGACACTCCGGGGTGCTGCAGCATCAGCCTTGTTATACGGGGCATGATCTACAAGACATTTCTTTAGCATCCCTAGCCTGTTGTGCAAGTCAACCATCGTGTAGTCACGTGCGGGGTGTTCTGCGACTGTCATCGCGTTTGCGAGCAAGCAGAGCGAGGCGATGAAACAAGGTTTGAATTTCATGTGTCGGTCCTTTCGCTTATTCGACCGCCGTCGGCGGCGCATAATGCCGGGAGCGCAAGGCTTCCGCCCTGCCAAGTAATAAATGCAAGGCGGAAGCCTTGCGTTCCCGGCACATGCGTCATCCCTTTCTCCTTCGCATGAACCAGAGGGCGGCGAGGGCGAGGTGCAAGGATGGCGAGGTAGAGCCAGCGGCCAGCGGGGGCGTTCGGCTCACGGGGACGTTCGCCCTCCATCCCTGACTCCTCTCCCCCGATTTCTGATTTCTCATTCCTAATTCTCCCTTATGGCCCGCCGCCGCCCTGCCTTCGGAGCCACCTGCAACGGTTTGGTTTTTCTCATCGGGCCTCTGCGCTTCGCGCGGGTCGAACGACTCTATGGAAAGGGGGACAAGCAATTTTTTCAATGCGTTGTAGTCTGCCCCAAGGTCAGGGATAGGGATTATCTTGAGATACCCTTCGCCGTCAAAGGCTATCTCATGCGCGAGTTCGCTGATGTCCCATCCTCTGGGGTCTTTAGCATAAGCTTCATAAACGCAAATAAGTTTCGGAGGTTGTCCGTCCTGCGTCAGGCTATAAAAGCCATCCACTCAGGCAGAGACAGAATTATAACTGTCAGGGTCTCCGTCCTCCTTAAACATATATTGCCATTCCCCGTTTTCAAACCGATAGAGATACCAACAGTTTCCGTGGTATCCGCCAATTCCTTATCCCTTCCCTTGGCTTTGCCGCATTCCCACCACAGGGGAATCAATAATACCAGTGTACCATAACCCCCGCGCCATGGAAGCTGAAAACACCTGGTTTTTATTCTCGCGCAGAGGTGCAGAGGGAGAGGTGACAGGTGATAAGTAATAGGTAATAAGTAATAGGTAAAATGTAAAAGATGAAAGGTATCTGCCAGAAAATCCTTTGTGACCTTCGTGCCTTTGTGTGAGAAAAAAAGATAAAGGGCAAGCAGCAATAAGCGTTGACGTGGTTAATGGGTTTGGGCATACTATTTATTAACCGAAGGCGATTTATCTTATGGGAAAGGGATTGAAAATTACAGGATTTATTGTGTTGAGTGCGGTGGCGGTTCTTGCCATCGCGCTAGGTATCGCGTGGTATGTGCGCGGGCAACAGGATGGGTTGAATCTTGATTTCAGAATCAGTCTTTCCAAGGGGGCTGGAATAGACATAGGTTTTCTCTGCGAGTGGCACTATCCCGCAACAAATGGCACACCGAAGACCGTTGAAGTTTGCTACAGTGAGGGAAGCGCCGTCCAGTGCTATCGCCTTGTGGGGAATTGTGTCACGAGTTACCATTTTGACCAGAGCTGTCGCTTTTGGCGAGAGATGGAGAAGGTCAGGACTCCAGCCGAGGACCGCGAGTTGCTGACCGGGCACAACGACTATTCCCCAGAATCCTGGGAGCCCTGCCTCAGTTTCGAAGAGAGATGGCGCACTCGTGCCGCATGGGATTTTAATGAGCAAGTGTGCCCGTTTGAAGAGAAGGGAGCGGGTTATGTAGCGGTGATGGCATGGAAATGGGTGCCGTTAGGCCCACCTCTCCCAGGTGCGCTGCCGAAAAGCAGATTAAATCCCGACTCATCGGCGGTTGCGGTGTGGCCGATGGGCGAGGCTCCCCCGGCGGTCAACGCATTGCATGATGCGGTTAAGGCCTTTATCACTGACCCGTCCACGCGTTATGATGAGTTCCAGCCCGCCTCGTATATACGCGGTTATCCCGTGCGTTCGCCTGAGCGCCCCGACCGCATCCATGTGCTGAAAGGATGGAGACAGCCTAGGGATTTTCACTGGAATCAGCGCGATGTGTTGAGATTCCTCCCATGTATGAACAGGGAACTGATGCCGATTGCAGAAGGCATCAACCCGTTCAAAGGGTTTGGAACGCCATACGCCCCCGGAAACTCGGTGACGCTCAATTACAGGTCTAAGGAAAAGGATTTTCGATGGTATCTCAAAGGGGATAATTTCTGGCATATAAAGATATATGGCGGAACAGTGAACAGTAATGAGTGGATAGAGGCTAGTGGTCAGAAAAAAGGAATAAAGAGCAGGTAAAAGGTGAAAGGTGGGATGCGCTACGGGATTGGGCTCACACGAAGGCACAAAGGACACAAAGGATTTTTTGACAGGATTAACAGGATTACCTATCACCTCTTACCTTTTACTTTTTATCTCTTTCACTCCCTTTGTGACTTTCGTGCCTTCGTGTGAGAAAAAATGAAAAAATAGAAAAAGAGTGTTGACATGACTAGAAGGATTTGATATAAATAATCCTATGAAAAGGTAGTCTATGTGGAAGGGATTGAAAAATACGGGCTTTGCGGTGCTGGGTGCGGTGGCTGTTCTTGCCATCGCGCTGGGCATCGTGTGGTATGTGCGCGGGCAACAGCAGGATGAGCCGGCTGTTGATGACAGAATAATTCTTGCTAGTGGGCGGTGGAAGACGGTTGACAGGATTTTTCTTTGCGAGTGGCACTATCCTTCGACCAACGGTGTGCCGAAAATCGTCGAGGTCTTTTATTATAATGCGGGGATTATCCAATGTTACCGAATCGAGGGAGACAATGTCACGGATTATCATTGTGTCCCAGTCGGCGGTTTCTGGCAGGAAATCGAGGAGGCAGCTGATTTTCCGCCGCAACGCAGGGATAGAGACCTCGTGCAACGCAAGAAAGGTTTAAGCCCGCCTCCCCCCTATCTCAACTATGAAGAGAGATGGCGAATCCGTGCCGCATGGGATTTTAACGAGCAGGTGCGCCCGTTTGAAGAGAATGGAGCGGGTTATGCGGCTGTGATGGCATGGGAGTGGATCCCGTTGGCTCCCTCCCTGCCTAGCACGTTGCCGCAAAGCAGATTAAATTTCGACTCATCTGCAGCTGCGGTCTGGCCTATGGGGGAATCCCCCCCTGCCATCAATGCGTTGCATGGCACAGTTAAGGTCTTTATGGCCGACCCGTCCACGCGCGAGAGCCACGCCTCGTATCTGCGCGGTTGCCCGGTGTTGCCGCCTACGCATTCTGTGCGCATCCACAGACTTAGGGCTTGGAAAGACTCTTCGGATTTCGATAATCGTCAACGTTATGTGCTACGGTTTCTTCCGGGTATGGATAGGGCGTTGATACCGATTGATGAGGGGGTGAACCCGTTCAAAGGGTTTGAGACGCCATACGCCCCCGGAAACTCGGTGACGCTCAATTACAGGTCTAAGGAAAAGGATTTTCGATGGTATCTGAAAGGGGATAATTTCTGGCGCGTGGAAGTGTACGGCGGCGAGCGGGAGCTCGTCAGTCAGGAATGAGAAATGCGGAGTCGGCGGAATGGCTCAAAAAAGGAGGTTAGGATGAAAAAAGGCTTGATGGTGTTTGGGTTGATTGGCGTGGCTGCGGCTACGGATGCTTTATGTGCGCATCCCACATTGACGCGGTATGAGCGGATTGGGAATGAGGGGGTATTTGATTTGGTCATTTATTGCGCTGTAGATAAGGTCGGGGACAACAACGGGAATCATCGTCCATCTGATGATTCACAGTATTCGGAACAAGATATTGCAGAGGAAATGATCTGCCACTGGGCAGATGCCTTGACCGAAGCATCCTGCGGGGTTCACTACCTTCGAACCATCATCTTCTACACTGGCGACAATAACCCAGGCCGTCATGATGTCTTCTGGCGCATCGCACCAGGCCGTTCACAAGCAGTGAACACAATTAAATCCGGTGAGGAGGGGCGTATCGAGTTCTTCGAGAGGGATTACTTGGAAAACAGGGCTGGCTGGGAACTTGGGGGTTACACTTTGGGACACGAGGGCATACACTACTTGTACGGGCTCAGGGATGAGTATCTCGATAAGAAAGGCAATGAGCTTTTTCCAGAACGACTGCGTGTCAGATCCTCCATCATGAACAATCAGCACCTTGCGGCCAACAGGAATTACAGGTGCCTGAATCTCTCCATCAAGTATCAGGGCGGCCTGAATATTTACAGGCCTTACAAAGAATGGGAGAACACGAAATATACTTTGCAGCATCACACATACGGGATGAGTTGTTGGGAGACGCTGGCGTACAAGCCCAAGGAGGGGTCGATACTGAAACTCAGTGATACCGAGAAAGCACATGCACGCCGCCCGTTTTACCCTGAGTTGCAGCTTGTTGCGCCGAAGGGGATGAACCCGCCGCCGGTCACGTTGAGCGCGGCCACGCCGCTGGATCAACTGGAGTCGCGGAAGTACCTGAACATCATTTGGAACCCGGAGGAGGTGAAGACGGTGGTCATCGACAAGTCGAGCTCGATGGCGGGCGGGGGCTTGGACAACGCGAAGGCGGCGGCGTGTGATTTAATCGACAGGGTTGAGGACAATACGGTGGTGTCTATCCTCGCGTTTGACGCGTCGGTGGAGTTGGTGCACGGTTTCCTGAAGGTCACGAACGGCGCGAACCGCGCGGCGCTGAAGGGCGCGGTCAACGGCATCGCCCTCGGTTCCGGCACGGCCATCGGCGACGCGGCGCGGACGGCGTTGAACAACCTCGTCGATTACGGTCTATCGAACTGCACGGCAACGGTTTACCTGCTTTCGGATGGTGAGAATAATGCGGGCGAGGATCCTTATGCTGTCATTGGAGACCTCGCGGCGAACCGCGTCTCTTTCTACGGCCTGGGGTACGGTTTTGAGGCGGACGGCGTGCTGGGGCAGATGGCGCTGGAGACGGGCGGGGCGTTCGTGAACGGGCTGGCAGGGGTGATGGAGGTGAAGGAGGCGTTCATCGAGGCGAACGCGCGGGCCTCGGATCGCGTGATCGCGGCGCAGGGCGCGGTCGGCGCGGGGGTGACGGCCGTGGACATCCCCGTCATCATCGACTCGACGCTGACCAACGATTTCCGGCTGACGGTGAACGTGTCGGGCGGGGCGGCGGCGCTCTCGCTGGCGGAGCCGGGCGGGGCGCCCGCGCACGCGGTGGCGGGGGTTCCGGAGAGCGACGGCAGCACGACGTGGGATTTCTGGTTCGCCGCGCCCGCGCAGGGGGTGTGGCGTCTCACGGGGACGAAGGATGCGGGGGCGGCGCTCCGCTACATCTGCGACGCGAAGACGCGCGGCGGCACGTATCACCTCTCTCTCGCGGATGCGGCGTGGGACGAGGAGGGCGATGAGTTTGTGGTTCTGGCGTGGCTGGGGAACGAGGCCTGCACGGACGGCGCGGCGGTCACGGCGCAGGTGACGCTGACGAACGGGACGGTGCTGACGGCGGCCTGCACGAATTTCACGGCAGGGGGGTACGCGGCGGCGTTCGCGGGAAGCGGCAAGTGGCTGTTCGAGGGCGCGCGGGTGACGGTGACGGCGGGCAACCCGAACGGCGAGGCGTTCGAGACGTGGCGCGAGGCGACGTGCGGCGCGAGCGCGACGCCGGACGCGCCGATTGCGGAGGACTTCACGCGCGTGGCGTCGATGACGGTGGTGTGGCCGCGGGTGAAACTGACGGTCATCGACGGCACGGGCTCAGGGCGCTACCGCCCCGGCGAGGTCGTGGCCATCGCGACCAACCTGCCGCCGGGCAAGTTCACGTTCCTGCACTGGGGGGGCGACACGCAGACGGTGGCGAGCGTGACCTCGCGCCAGACGGCCGTGACGGTGACGGAGGACATGACAATCCGCGCGGTGTGTCAGGCGGCGTCATTGGAGGCGCCATTGACTTACATGGTGGTGAGCCTGGACTACGGGGGGCATTATTTCCAGTCATTCCCCCATCCTGCCGGAACCCATCCGGATTATGGCTCGCCGGGGTACATCAGCAGCCGCACGACGCATCTGGTGCTGCGGCGGGTTGACCCGGAGCCGGAATGGGACTACCACGTGCTGAATTACTGGGATGACCAGGAGGCGACGCGCGAGACGATCCTCACGCAGTTCAGCGCGTATTACATCGGCGTGTTCCCGGTGACGCAAGGGCAGTGGCAGCACGTCATGGGGGCGCTCCCGCCCAGCACGTATCAGGGGATGTACAACACGTGGCACCCTGCGGAGCAAGTGTCTTATGCGGACATCCGTGGCAACGCGCTGGGGGCGCAGTGGCCGGGGGGCGCGGAGGTGGACGGCGGCTCGTTCATGGGGCGGCTGAGGGCGCGCACGGGGCTGGCGTTCGACCTGCCCACGGAGGGGCAGTGGAACAGGGCCATGCAGAAAAACTGGAAGGGAGAACCCAACTCGGAGGAGATGGTCGGCTGGACATCCCTGAACAGCGGCGGCACGACGCATGAGGTCGGTTCCAGCATGATCGGCGTGCTGGGGCTCTACGACATGCTGGGGAACGTGAAGGAGTGGTGCCTGGACTGGTTCGGCACGCCGGTCGGCACGAACATGGGGATAGAGGACGGCATGGATATCTACATCGACCCCGAGGGACCGGCGTCGGGCTCGCAGCGCGTCCAGCGCGGCGGCTCGTACCTGACGAGCGTCAACGACACATGGCCCGCCCCTTACAGTTCCAGCCACACCATGCGCTGGGGCGGCGCGCCGTCCGGCAAGGCCTCGGACGTGGGCTTCCGCGTGGCGCTGACCTATCGGCTGGTGAGCGTGACCATCAACGGCGTGACCCGCCCGGTGCTGGCCGGCGCGGCCACGCCCGTGTCCGCCCCCGACGTGCCGGGGCAACGCTTCACAGGCTGGTCCGTGGACACGACGGCCCCGGGTCTCGGGGACGCGTTCGCGGCGAACGCCCCCAACACGTTCGTGTCCGTCCCTGCGGGCGCGAGCCTGACGCTGACCCCGCTCTACGAGCCGGTCCCGCCCCCGCCGCCGCCCTACCACGACGTGACCTACGAGGATGCGCCCGTGCTAGTCAAGGACTTCAAGGTCGCGTTTGCGGACGGGCAGGTCGTGCTGTCGTGGGACGCGCTGGACGGCGAGGAAGTGACGGGCTACGGCATTGGGGCGAAGGCCGCGCTGACGGATTTGGAGTGGGAGCCGCTGTTCGAGGACGACGGCATTGAGATCACCGAAGACGATGGGCATTTCACGGCAACCGTCCCCACGGCGCTGGCGAACGACGATGGCCAGCGGTACAAGTTCTTCCAGATTCGTGCGGTCGTCGAAAGGGAATAAGACGTTCTACGGGTGAGACTTGTTGTGAAATTGCTTGTATCTCTTCACACGGAAAGCCACCCCGTCAGAACCACCCCGTCCGCCAATGGCGTCCACCCCTCCACGGGAGGGGAATCGGCTGCCACCCCTCCAAAGGCGGGGAATTCATGTCCGAAACCCCTCCAGCGGAGGGGCATCCTGCGTAGAAATTCCCCTCCTTTGGAGGGGTGGCAGCCGCAGGCAGCCACGGGCAGGAATGCCCGTGCCACCTTGTTTCCGCCTACCTGATCTCCGCGTGATACTCTTGGATGGACTTGACGGAGCCGTGGTCGGCGCGGGCGGCGGCGATGCCGTGGGCGGCGGCCGCGGCGGCGGCGAGGGTGGTCATGTAGGGGACTTTGTATTTGAGCGCGGCCTTGCGGATGGAGGCGTCGTCGGCGAGGGCGTCGCGGCGGGCGCTGGGGGTGTTGACCACGAGGCTGACCTGTTTGTTGACGATGAGGTCGAGGACGTTGGGGCGGGTCTCGTTGATCTTGCCGACGATCTCGGCCTGCACGCCGTGCGCGGCGAGGAAGTCGGCCGTGCCGCTGGTGGCGTGGAGGCGGAAGCCGAGGTCGGCGAAGGCCTTGCAGGCGGCCGCGGCCTGGGGGGGCTTCTCGGAGAGGCTGACGAGCACGGCGCCGTCGCGGGGGAGGGTGGCGCTGGCGGCCTCTTGGGATTTGCAGAAGGCCACGCCGAAGGTCTTGCCCATGCCGAGGACTTCGCCGGTGGAGCGCATCTCGGGGCCGAGGACGGGGTCGACGTTGGGGAACTTGTCGAAGGGGAACACGGCCTCTTTGGCGCCGTGGTAGGGGAGGCGGCGGGGGGCCAGGCCGCAGGCGGCCATGGGCTGGCCCATCATGAGGCGGGTGGCGGCGTTGGCCATCGACAGGCCGCAGACCTTGGAGACGATGGGGACGGTGCGGGAGGCGCGGGGGTTGGCCTCGAGGACGTACACCTTGCCGTCCTCGATGGCGTATTGCATGTTCATCAGGCCGCAGACGCGGAGCTCTTTGGCGATGCGGCGGGTGTAGTCTTGGATGACGGCGAGGTTGGCGTCGGAGATGTTGACGGGGGGGAGGACGCAGGCGGAGTCGCCGGAGTGGACGCCGGCGAGCTCGATGTGTTCCATGACGGCGGGGATGAACACGTCGGTGCCGTCGGAGACGGCGTCGGCCTCGCACTCGAGCGCGTCGCGGAGGAAGCGGTCGAGCAGGAGGGGGCGGTCGGGGGTGACGCCGACGGCCTTGGCGACGTATTCGCGGAGCTGTTTTTCGTCGTAGATGACTTCCATGCCGCGGCCGCCGAGGACGAAGGAGGGGCGGATCATGAGGGGGTAGCGGATGGCGGCGGCGATGGCGGTGGCCTGGTCGATGTCGCTGGCCATGCCGGACTCGGGCATGGGGATGCCGAGCTTGTCCATCATGTGGCGGAAGAGGTCGCGGTCCTCGGCGATGTCGATGGAGTCGATGGAGGTGCCGAGGATGTTGACGCCGGCCTCGGCGAGCTCGCGGGCGATGTTGAGGGGGGTCTGGCCGCCGAACTGGACGATGACGCCGAGGGGCTGCTCTTTGCGGTAGATCTGCAGCACGTCCTCGACGGTGAGCGGCTCGAAGTAGAGGCGGTCGGAGGTGTCGTAGTCGGTGGAGACGGTCTCGGGGTTGCAGTTGACCATGATGGTCTCGTAGCCCATCTCGCGCAACGCGAACGCGGCGTGGCAGCAGCAGTAGTCGAACTCGATGCCCTGCCCGATGCGGTTGGGGCCACCGCCCAAAATCATGACGCGGCCTTTAGGGGAAGGGGACGTAGGAGACCTAGGGGACGCAGGGGATAATTCCGTTTCACTCCCCTTCGTCCCCTGTGTCCCCTTCGTCCCTTCGTTATAAGTCGAGTAATAGTATTCCTTCCCCACCGCCCCCGACACCGGCACGGCGCACCACGTCTCGACGACGCCGAGCTTTTCGCGCTGTTCGCGCACGGCCTTCTCCTTGACGCACAGGAGGCGCGCCAGATACTTGTCGGCGAAGCCGTCCTTCTTCGCCTCAACCAGCAGGTCGTCGGGGGGCAGCGTGCCTTTGTGCGCCAGAATCTTTTCCTCCAGCTGCACAAGCTCGCGCATCTGCTGGACGAAGTAGGCCTTGATGAAGCAGGCGCCGAAAACCTGCTCGTCCGTCGCGCCCTTTCGCAGGGCCTCGTAGAGGATGAAGTGCGTCTCGCTGCTCGGGGTGCGGAGCATCTGCAAGAGGTCGTCCAGCGGCCGCTGGTTGAAGTCCTTGGCGAAGCCCAGCCCGTGGCGGCCGATCTCCAGCCCGCGGATGGCCTTCTGGAGCGTCTCCTTGTACGTCTTGCCGATGGCCATGACCTCGCCCACGGCCTTCATCTGCGTGCCGAGGCTGTCCTCGACGCCCTTGAATTTCTCGAACGCCCACCGCGCGAACTTCAGCACCACGTAGTCGCCCGACGGCGTGTATTTCTCCAGCGTGCCGTCGCGCCAGTAGGGAATCTCGTCCAGCGTCAGGCCGCTCGCGAGCTGCGCGGAGACCAGCGCGATGGGGAAGCCCGTCGCCTTCGACGCCAGCGCGGACGAGCGCGACGTGCGCGGGTTGATCTCGATGATGACCACGCGCCCCGTCCTCGGGTTGTGCGCGAACTGCACGTTCGTCCCGCCCACCACGCCGATGGCCTCGATGATTTTGAACGCCATCTGCTCCAGCCGCGCCATGAGCGCCTTGTCGATGGTCAGCATCGGCGCCGAGCAGAACGAGTCGCCCGTATGCACCCCCACGGGGTCGATGTTCTCAATAGTGCAGACGCAGATCATCTGGTTCTTCGCGTCGCGCACGACCTCGATCTCCAGCTCCTCCCAGCCGAGGATCGACTCCTCGACCAAAATCTGGTGCGTCATCGACAAGTCCAGCCCCCGCGCCGCGATCGCCCGCAGCTCCTCCATGTTGTACGCGAACCCCCCGCCCGCGCCGCCCATCGTGTACGCCGGGCGGATGACCAGCGGGAAGCCGATGTCCGCCGCGATGGCCTCCGCCTGCTCCAGCGTGTTCGCGATGCCCGAGCGCGGCGTGTCGATGCCGATGCCCTGCATCATCTGCTTGAACACGAGCCTGTCCTCCCCGCGCTCGATGGCCTCCAGGTTCACGCCGATGACCTTCACCCCGTACTTGCCGAGGATGCCCGCCTTATCCAGCGCGAACGCCATGTTCAGGCCCGTCTGCCCCCCGAGGTTCGGCAGCAGCGCATCCGGCCGCTCCTTCGCGATGATCTGCTCAAGGCGCTCCACGTTCAGCGGCTCGATGTACGTCGCATCCGCCATGACCGGGTCCGTCATGATGGTCGCCGGGTTCGAGTTCACGAGGACGATCTCATAGCCCAGCCCCCGCAGCGCCTTACACGCCTGCGTCCCCGAGTAATCGAACTCGCACGCCTGCCCAATCACGATGGGCCCCGAACCGATAATCAGCACCTTCCTCACATCATCACGCCGCATAATTTCAACCTGCCCTTTCATCCCGCGCACCACCAAACGACAATGCCCACAGTTGGGATTTCAGTATGTCATTTTCGGGCGGGCGTGTCGAGGGAAAAAGAGAAAGAAAGTGCAAGGCCGCGTTGCGCCACAATCAATGACGCCGAATATGGGGTGATGGACATGCCCGTGAACACGTGTTCTGAAAACGTTTATCGCAGGATCATGAGGGTGCCGCCTTCGGAGGTGAGGATGAGCTGGCCGTTGCGCACGACGAGCTTGTATTTCGAGGGGAAGCCGGTGAGGTCGGGTTTCCCGGTGAAGGTGCCGGAGGCGATCAGGTAGGTGCGGGCGGGCGGCTGGGCGGAGGTGTCGTCGGCGGGGATGACGGTCCAGTTGGCGATGTCCACGTTGTCGAGGGTGAGGTGGGAGCAGGTGTCGCCCTCGATCTTGACGCGGTAAACGCTGCCGTCGGCAAGCGTCCCGTTGGCGACGGTGCCGGAGCCGGTGACGGAGCGGACGGCCTGCGTGGTGCCGTTCAGGTCGAGCGTCGCGCCGGGGGCAAGGATGATGTCTGTGTCGGCGAGGAAGAGCCCGTTGTCGTCGAGGCTGACCTCCACGGCCGTGCGGACGAAGACGTAGAGGTCGCGGATGTCGTACTGGGCGGCATTGTAGGTGAAGGTGTAGTCGGGGTCGTTATTGCTCCATACGGGGTTGTTGCCGATGCCGACGCCGAGGGCGTTGCCCTCTGAACCGCAGTGGGAGATGGAGAGGAGGGTCTGCTGCGCGCCCCAGTTGTGTATCTGGAAGGAGCCGTGGCCGATGCTGGTGCTGGCGCCGTTGTCGTCGAAGTCGTAGGTGTTGGGGTCGCCGCCGATGTCGCCGAGGGTGGTGCCGGTGCCGTAGTTGGAGGGCCAGATCTCGAGGTTACCGGTGTCGGCGCCGGTGACTTCGGCGACGCCGCCGACGTTGGAGCGCACGTCCATGCCGAATACTTTCTGCTGCCACATGAAGGTGGCGCCGTTGCGGTTGGGGTAGCCGAGCTTGGTGCGGTCCTGGGTGTGGGCGTCGAAGGAGACCCAGACCCATTGGGTTTGGGTCTCGCCGACCTTGCGGATCTCGAGGAAGTAGGCGACGCGGTCGAAGGGCTCAGCCCTGTCGGAGTTGTCGGTGGCATAGGCGGTGCCGTTGTACGCGGCGGCGGCGGTGGTGGAGACGGGGGAGTAGTAAACCATGTCGTAGCCGTCGGCGAGGTCACCGACTTTGGCGCGGATGTCGCCGGGGACGGGCGCGTGGGCGGCATAGCCCGTGAGGTCCGTCACGCGGAGGGTGCCGCCGTTGACGCGGACGGCGGGGGGCTCGTCGTCGGGGATGACGGGCCCGGTGTCGCGGGTGAGGATGTAGAGGTTGCGGAGGGTGTATTCGTGCGCGTTCTCGGTGAACGTCCAGTCGAGGTTGACGCTGCTGTTGGGGTTGTTGCCGATGCCGATGCAGGGCCGGTAGCCGGGGGAGCCGAAGTGGTTGATGGCGAGGAGGGTCTCCCCGAGGCCGAAGTTGTGTATCTGGAGGCAGCCGTAGCCGCCGCCGATGCCGCCGGTGTTCGCATCGTCGAAGTCGTAGGTGGCGGCGTCGCCGAGGTAGCCGCGGTCGTTGAACGCGGAGACGGCGTTGTTGTAGTTGCCGGTGTAGAACTCGATGTTGCCGGTGTCGCAGTCGGTGACGGGGGTGACGGCGGGGACGTTGGAGCGGACGGTGAGGTTGCTGACCTTGCGCTGCCAGACGAGGCGGTTGCCGGGGAGGGGGAAGCCGGTCTTGGTGCGGTCGGGGGTCACGGGGTCGAAAGAGGCCCAGACCCACTGGCGGCCGTAGGTGGGGTGCTCGAGCTCGAGGGCGTAGGCGACGCGGTCGAACGCATTGGTGTTGGCAAGGGCGTTATCGACGCTCCAGAACGTGTTGTCCTGGATGGTGTCGGAGGTGTCGGGGAGGGCCCCGGCGTAAATGATGGCGTAGCCGTCGGCGAGGGCGCCGATGCCGGTGAGGATGTCGGCGGGGAGGGCGGGCGCGCCGGCCAGCACGGGGGCGGAGGGGACGCCGAGGTCGTCGTAGGGGTTGTTGACGGTGAAGAGCGAGCCGTCGCCGGGGTCGGTGAGGATCTCGAGGTAGTCGATGGAGTTGCCGTCCGCCGTGTTGCGGCCTTGGCGGTCGATGCCGAAGCCGGGGCAGGTGCCGTCGGGGTTGTTCCGCCCCCACCAGCCGCCTACGCCGCCGCCGCCCTGCGCGGCGCGGAGCTCGAAGCGGTGCGGGCCGGGGGTGAGCGTGACGGTGCACCAGGAGGGCCTGCCGCCCGTGTTGAGGACGAAGATGTTGTCGAAGCCGCGGCAGAGGACCATGCTGTCGTCGATGAGCAGGTAGAGGCGGTCGTCCATGTTCTCGATGAAGGTCCAGGTGACGTTGGTGGGGTCGCTGTTCCAGATGTAGCCGGTATAGACGAAGGTGCTGTTGTCGGCCCAGATGCCGCCGGGGTAGGCGGCGCTGGAGCCGCTGTTGTAGTTCAGCGCGCGCGTGGTGAACTGGATGTTGGGGCCGAACACGGCGGTGTCGGTGCTGTTGGTGCTGCGGTCGCCGCTGAGGCGGCATTCGCGCAGGCCCGGGATCTTGGCGGCCTGGAATTCCTGCGCGAACACGAAGGGCTCCATGCTGACGCGGGTGGAGAGGTCGAGCGTGCCGCCGCCGTCCTTGGTGAAGAAGGAGGTGACGAGCGAGCCGCCGGAGAGCGAGCCGCCGGTGGCGTGCGTGGCGACGTTGGTGTGGGCGTGCCCGCCGAGCGCAAGGCCGCCGCCGTCGAGGGTGATGTCCGAGCCGTCGGGCAGGGTGCCGTCGCCGGTCAGGGTGAGCGCGCCGCCGGTGACGACCGTGGGGCCGCCGTAGGTGTTGACGGCGCCGAGCGCGAGGGTGCCGTCGCCGGTCTTGGTGAGGCCGCCGGGGGGGGCGCTGATCACGTTGATGGAGGCGTTGTTGTTGCGGACGGACGCGCCGGCCGTTGCGCCGCCGCCGTAGATGTTGACGGCGGGGGCGCTGGTGTAGCCCGTGCCGGGGGAGATGATGCGGAAGCCTGTGACGGACCCTGCGGTGAGGAGGGCCTCGGCGACCGCGCCCGTGCCGCCGCCGCCCGTGATGAGGACGGCGGGCGGGGCGATGTAGCCCGCGCCTTGCCCGTTGACGTCGATGGCGGTGACGCCGATGGCGGACGCGCCTTGGAGCGGGAGGTCGAGGGAGGCGTAGATGCCGGGGGGGGTGTCGATGACGGCGCCGCCGGGGTGGACGGTGAGGCGGGCGGGGGTGTTGTTCGCGCCGGTCTGGACGATCGAGCCGCTCTGCGTGGCGCGGAGGGTGCCGCCGTTGAAGTTGACGGTGGCGGTGGCGGTGGCGGTGTTGTTGTCGCCGCCCTTGCGCAGGTGGGCGGTGCTGAGCGTCCCGCCGTTGAGCGTGACGGTCGCGTTGGGCGAGCCGTTGCGGTTGGCCATGACGATGCGGTGGGCCGAGACGGTGGCGTCCTCTTCGAGGGTCAGGTAGGCGTTCCCGTCGTTGCCGCTCCATTCGCCGAGGTGGAGCTCGGAGGCGCCGGTGTCGAGCGAGCCGTTGCCGGAGAGGTGGATGTGCCCGAAGCCTTGGCGGACGCCGAGCGTGCCGCCGTAGTAGTCGCCGATGATGCCTTGGGCGGGGACGGTGCCGGAGTTGAAGCGGACGTGGCCGTCGCCCTTGACACGCAGGATGCCGTAGCTGGCGTTGTTCGCGCCGACCTGGGTGTAGCCCTTGTTGGTGAGGCTGCCGCCGGAGATCTCGTAGTAGCCGTAGCCGGACTCGCCGATGCGGCCGTCGGCGTTCGCCCCGCCGATGTTGTGGAACGCGCCGCCGGTCTGGTAAACGGCCCCTGCGGCGTTGCCGTCGCGCCCGAGCCTGAGGCGGCCTTGGATGTAGGCGTTGTCGGAGAGGGTGAGGATGCCGCGCGAGCTGCCGGGCCCGCCGATGGTGATCTCGGGCTGGCCGCGGTTGTAGCCGTTGTCGGCGGTGACGATGGAGGTGCCGCCGCTGAGCGGGAGGATGCCGAGCGAGGCCGTCCAGTTGTCGAGGCCGACGCTGACGCCGTAGGGGCCGATGTCGAGCGCGCCGCTGAGGTGGAGCGTGCCGTCGTGGACGCGGATGTTGCCGGGGGTGGGGTACGCGCCGGAGAGGGTGAGGGCGCCGGGGCCGAACTTGGTCAGGCCGGTGGCGGGCCAGTCGGCGGTGTAGTCGAGCGATGTCCCTGCGGGGACGTCGATGCCGAGCCCGGCGGAGCGCGGGAACGCCACGGCGGCAGGGAGGTTTTCGATTTCGGCGAGCGACCAGCCGTCGGGGGCGTGGCGGGCGACGAACACGCCCGTGCCGCTGACGGTGAGCGCGGCGGGGGCGGCGGGGACGGACGCGGGGGCCGCGGCGTAGAGGAGGCCGCCCGTGACCGCCACGGGGCCGGTGAAGGTGTTGGCCGTGTTCAGGAGGTAGGTGTTGCCGCCGTAGGCCTTGACGATGCCGCCGTCGCCGGAGACGGGGCCGGTGATCGCGTGGTGGGCGTTGACGTTCTGGTTGCCGATGGTGACGGCGCCGCTGCCGAGGACGACGGGCCCGGCCCAGATGTTCTGGTTGGTCACGCCGTTGCGGGGGGAGATGCACGAGCCGCCCTCGAGCAGGAGGGTCCAGTAGTGCGGGGTGCTGATGGCGTAGAGGTCGAGCGCCGCGCCGTCGCGCACGGTGAGGGTGTTCAGGTCGGAACCACCGAGGGCGGTGGAGGTCTCCAGCCCGAACACGCCGCCCTGCACGTCGATGGACGTGTCCGGGGTGATGCCGCGGATCTGCGTGGCGGTCATGATGAACGCGTTGGACCCGGCCTTGGCGAGGGAGTGGCCGCCGAAGTCGAAGGTGCCGTTGCGGATGTCGATGCGGCCGCGGTTCACGTCGTTGTAGATGAAGGGCCATGCGCTGGCGTTGCCGCCGATGCCCGCGTCGCCCGCGAGGGTGATGGAGGTGAAGGCGTTGTACTGGCACCCGTCATGGTAGTAGGTCAGCGCGCCCAGCCCGTCGGGGCCGTAGCCTGCGATGGTGACGGTCTTGGGGAGGGTGATAGTGTTGTTGGCGGCATTGCCGATGGCGAGCGCGCCGCCGGGGGCGACGGTGACACCGGGCGCGGCGGATACCCCCAGGGATTGCGAGTGCGTGACCTCGAGGGTGCCGTTGGAGATGGCGACGGCCCCGGCGAACGTGGGGTTGGCGACGTTGAACAGGACGGTGCCGCCGCCGTCCACGGTGACGGGCTTGCTCCCGGAGATTTTCCCGTTGAACACCTGCGCCACGCCAGCGGGCGGGGCGAGCGTGACGGGCGTGCCGAAGAGCGTCAGGCCGCTGATGAAGGCCGGGCCCAAGAGGGCCAGCGGGTCGCCGCCGGTCGTGGTGAGGTCGGTGGGCGCGCCGTTGTCGAGGAGGGCGGCGGAGACGGCGAGCGGCCCCGAGAGCGTGATGGCGCCGGCGGCGGGCGGCGTCCCGGCGGTGGGGGCGAGCTCTTCGTTGGTGAGGCCGTAGCAGCCGATGGAGCTGTTCAGGGAGGTCTCGCTGAAGCGGAGCGTGCCGCTGGCGGGGGCGGCGTAGCGGAACACGAGGGCGCGCGGCTCGCCCGGCTGGGCCGAGAACACGATGGACGCGTCGGGGACGGTCGCGGAGGCCGTGTAGAACTGGAGGATGCAGCGGCGCTCGGCGGTGGAGGGCACGTCCCAGGCGCGGAAGAAGAAGGTGGCCTCATAGACCGCGCCGGGCGTGAGGCCGGTGAGCTGGGCGGTGTAGTTGCCTTGGTAGTTCATGTCTTGGAGGAGCGCGAGCAGGCCGGGGCACGTCTCGGGCGGGAGGTTGTTCGTCCATGCGTTCCAGTTGGCGTAGTTGTTGCCGTTGGGGAAGCCGGAGTAGTTGGGGCCCGTGCCGTTGGCCGCGCCTTGGGTGAACGCGACGCCGTTGATGGTGGCGGGGGGCTGGTTGCCGAAGTCGAGGAGGTGGGTGTAGGTCTTGGCGGGGGAGATGCCCGTGGCGGCATCCGTCGTGAGCGGGACGACGGAGAGGGTGTAGAGGCCAGGGTAGGAGAGGTTGGCGTTCGCGCCGGGGGCGGTGAGCGTGCCGTTGATGACCGCGAGCGGGGCCTCGGCGGAGAGGTAGCTGACGGCCAGGACGCCGCCGCCGAGGTCGAGGGTCGCCGGGGCCGGTGCGGCGTAGTGGAGCTGGCTGAGGGTGGTCAGCGGCGCGGCGATGGAGAGGTCGCCGGCGGGCGCGGTGGTGACCGTGGCCGCGGAGCCGGGGGCGTCGGGGATGGTGTCGTTCACGACGGGGACGGCGGGCGCGGGGGCGGGCGCGAGGCCGTTGGCGCCCGTGTATTGCGCGGGGCCGCCGTTGAGGATGACCCAGCCGACGGGGCCGTCCGCGAGGCCGGAGATGAAGATGCGGTTCGCGGCCGTGCCCGCGCCGGGGGCGGCGACGATGAGCGTGTTGCCGTTGGGCGTGATGGACGCGAAGGTGGCCGATGACGCTGTGGCTGCGGGGACCGAGAGGATGGAGGGCGAGGTGAGCGTGGTGGCGGGGAGGCTTGCGGTGTAGGTGCTTGCGCCGGTGGCGTTGAGCGCGAGCGCGCCGCCGCTGAGCGCGAGCGCGCCGGTCCCGAGGGTGGCGCCGTCGGTCAGCGCGAGGGTGCCGGACTCGACGGTGGTCGCGCCGGTATAGGTGTTGACGGCGGTCAGCGTGAGGGTGCCGGACGAGGTTTTCGTGAGGCCGCCCGCGCCGGAGCGGACGCCAGAGAAGGTGGTGTCGCCGAAGGACTCGAAGACGATGGTGCCGTTGCCGGAAATGCCGCCGGAGATGGAGAGGGGCGCCGCCCCGGCGTTCTCGATGACGGCGTAGTTGTTTTCGACGGTGAAGGATTTGTCCGTGGCGGAGGGCGCGCCGCCCGTGACGCGCAGGCGGGCCGGGATGTTGTCCTGGACGGGATTCTGGAAATTCAGCACGGTGCAGGAGCCGAGCGGGTTCGGGGTGCCGTTGGGGGCGAGGAAGGCGACCTCGATGCAGTTGCCGCGGTCGATCGCGAGGGTGCCTTGGATGTCGTTGTCGGGGTGGTTGAGGACGAGCGTCCCCTTGGTCCAGCCGCCGACGGTCTCGAAACCGTAGGGGCAGTCGAGCTGGACGTTCATCTCGAAGCGGTAGGTGTTGACAGCGACGCGGGCGCGGCCGCTGGTGTTGGAGGGGACGATGCGCAGGACGGCGCCCTCGCCGTTGAACGCGCCGCCCCTGTCGATGGCGAAGAGCCAGTCGTTGCGGCAGAATACGTTGGTGGAGTATGGGGCGAAGTTGAGGTTGACGGGGCCGTCGTATGTCCAGATCGCGCCGATGGTCGTGCGGTCGGTGAACGTGAGCGGTGCGCTGATGCGGGTCTCGAGGCGTATCCAGTTGGCGTCGGTCTCTTCCGTGCCGGAGGGGCGCTGGAGCTTGCCGAACGTGATGGGGCCCGTGCCGCGCAGGGTGACGTTGCGGGAGGCGTTGTTGGTGTAGGCGTTGATGAAGAGCGTCTTGGACGGCTCGTAGTTATAGGGGTACAGGTCGCCGTTGACGAGGACGGGCGCGGCGATCGTCTGGTCGTGGGCGCACCCTGCGGAGAGGGTGACCGGGCAGCCGCTGCCGAGGTTCAGCAGCTCGCCCGTGAGGCCGATCGTGTAGGCGGCGGCCCCGGGGCCGAACGTGATGCCCGCGCTGGTGGCCGCGCCGCCCAGCGGGATACTGGTCTTGCCGTTTCCGCCGCCGGAGAAGACAGCGGTGTCCGAGGCGGACGGTACGCCGCCGTCCCAGTTTTCGGGGGTCACCCAGAGGGCATCCGCGCCCAGGCCCGTCCAGACCTTTTCGGCGGCCGACACCGCAGGCGCGGCCCCGCCTAGGAATGACAGAAACGCAACCGAGAACATCACACGACCCATCGTATTCGCTTTCATCACACACCTCCACCTGATTTGAGACCCGTGTACACCTGTAACACCAGCCAAGTTTTTTACCTTCCCAATTTAAAAAACAGAAGTATAGCACCTGCGAGAAAAACGGTCAAGGCCCAAGGTTACGAAATATCTCGCCCGCAGGACATGTTTGACATCCTGTACGAAAATATGCTATAAATTTAACCCTTAATTGGGCAAGAGCCATGAAAAAAACAAACAAAGAGCGTATTGCGGAACTGGTGCGGCAACTCCTTGCGGAACTGGGGGAGGACCCTGCGCGCGAGGGGCTGAAAGGCACGCCGGGGCGCGTGGCGGAGGCGCTGGCGTTCCTGACGGGCGGTTACGGGCAGTCGCCGCGCAGGGTGCTGAACGGGGCGGTGTTCCAGGCGCACCTGAACCACATGATCATCGTGCGCGACATCGAGGTCTACAGCCTGTGCGAGCATCACCTGCTGCCGTTCTACGGGCGGTGCCACGTGGGCTACGTCGCGGACGACAAGGTGCTGGGCGTGAGCAAGATCGCGCGGATCGTCGATTGCTTCGCGCGGCGGCTCCAGATTCAGGAGCGGCTGACGGAGCAGGTCGCGCAGTCCATCCTCGAGGAGTCGGGCGCGGAGGGCGTGGGCGTGGTGATGGAGTGCCGCCACCTGTGCATGATGATGCGCGGCGTGGGCAAGCAGAATTCGGTGATGACCACCTCGGCGGTGCTGGGGTCGTTCCGCACGGAGGCGGCGACGCGGCAGGAATTCCTCTCGCTCATCAACAGCAAGTAATAAGTAATAGGTAATAAGTAATAAGTAATAGGTAATAGGTGATAGGTTTTGAAAATAAAAGGCAATCTTGTTAATCCTGCAAATCCTGTTAATCCTGTCAAAAATAATGGCTTGGAAAACAATGCGGTTGTGGAGGCGGCGCGGGAGGTTGCGCGGAAATTGGCGCGGGCGGGGTTTCAGGCGTATTTCGCGGGGGGGTGCGTGCGCGACGCGCTGCTCGGGCGGGCGCTGAAGGATGTCGATATCGCCACGTCCGCCACGCCGTCGCAGGTGGAGCGGCTGTTCGACGGGCGAACGGTTTCCGTGGGCAAGGCGTTCGGCGTGATTCTGGTCCAGCACGGCGGTTTCGCGTTCGATGTGGCGACGTTCCGCACGGATGGCGCATACGCGGACGGGCGGCACCCCGAAGAGGTTTGCTTCTCGACGCCCGAGCATGACGCGCAACGGCGCGACTTCACGGTGAACGGTTTGTTCTGCGACCCCGAGGGCGGGGAGGTCATCGACTTCGTCGGCGGCTTGGCGGACTTGGATGCGCGGGTCATCCGAGCCATCGGCGACCCCGAGGCGCGTTTCCGCGAGGATCACCTGCGGATGCTGCGGGCGGTGCGGTTCGCATCCGTGCTGGGGTTCCGCTTGGATGCGGACACACGCGAGGCGATTGCGCGTTGCGCCGAGTGGATTCAGCGCGTGAGCGCGGAGCGTGTCGCGGTCGAGATTGTGCGGATGCTCTGCGAGTCGCCGCGCCCGTCGGTGGGGCTGAACCTGCTGCTGGAGACGGGGCTGCTCGCGCAGGTGCTGCCCGAGGTCGTCGCGTTGCGCGGCACGGAACAGCCGCCGCAGTTCCATCCCGAGGGCGACGTGTGGACGCACACCTGCCTGATGCTCGACGACCTGCCCGCGCCGCGTGACCCTGACCTGACGCTCGCGGTGCTGCTCCACGACATCGGCAAGCCCGTCACGTCCTGCATTGCGCCGGACGACGAGACGGGCGTGCCGCGCATACGTTTCCCGAGCCATGCGTCCGTGGGCGCGCGGATGACGGAGGCGATCCTGACGCGCCTGAAGCTCCCGTCTGAGCGTGTCGCGACCGTGACCGCGCTGGTGGGCGAGCACATGCACTTTGTGAATGCGCCGGAGATGCGCCGGGCGAAGCTGCGCCGTTTCTTGGGCGGGCCGCACTTCCCGAAGATGCTGGATCTGATACGCCTCGACATCACGCACAGCAACGGCGATTTCTCGACGTGGGATTTTTTGAAGTCCGCGCATGACGCGTTCACGAGCGAGCCTATCCTGCCCGAGCCGAAAATCCGGGGGCGCGACCTGCTGGCGATGGGGGTCAAGCCGGGCCCGCAGATGGGGCTGCTGCTCCGCGAGCTTTACGACGCGCAGCTTGAGGGGCGGCTGGAGGAGGCGGTGAATCAGTTGAGGGCAAGAACAGAGGGTGGAACGGGAATGGAAGGGGCAACGGGGGAAAAGAGAAACACCTGTACCCCGTAAGGTTTTTATGCCCCCTGTAGCCCTGTGGTTCCGTA
>Ga0082212_10003462_pt1 | contig 22380 bp, 17 predicted proteins | sample TergutNt197P3_FD_71548 | JGI IMG/M metagenome (GOLD analysis project Ga0082212, IMG submission 71548) | Neocapritermes taracua P3 segment gut microbial communities from Petit-Saut dam, French Guiana - Nt197 P3 | ecosystem: Host-associated > Arthropoda: Insects > Digestive system > Gut ...
GGAAGAGCTTCCCGAACAACCCCTTCTACTTCTATTGCTTCTTCTTTTGCCACAAATACTCCTAGATTTGGTTTGCGTGAGCAAACAAGTTCAATCGGAATTCCCGAGCTGCAAAGCTCAGGAAATACTCCTGGGATAATACTACCGATTAACGCAAACTCTGTCCAGTACAAGGGTCAAGAAACAACGAATTACACGAACGCGAAGTCATACAGCCGCTCAAGTATCACGCCGATTTTCTCGCTGTACAGTTTATCCGCCGCCCAGGTGCCGGAAAGGCCGTGGATGGTGGGAGAAGAACCAAGTTTCACATAACGATAACGGGGATCCACCATGGCCTGGTTCAGCGGCTCGGCGCTTGCGTACGCCTTCAGATGCTGGATATGGGCGCGCACTCCGGTGCGGGGATCGGGGAAAGACAGGCCGCTCTGGCCGGGACCTATCGCGCCAAGGCCGCAAAAATTATTCATATCCGGCGTCACAAGCCCGCCGTAGCGGAGGAATCCGGTTTCCAGGCACATCTGCGCGAAGGCGGTATCGTGGTTTATACCTTCGGCGGAAGCTTCTTCGATATAATAACCGCAAAGGGCAATGACAAAATCCCTGTTCGCGCCGGAATTATTCAGTATCAAAAAATCGGCCATTTTTTCCCGGCTCACCATTCCCTTTCCCATGATATACTCGGGCGGTAGGGGACGTTCCGGCGGCAGACCCGCTCTTTCAACGGGAAGACCGGCGCAGGAAACAAAAAGAAAAACGGTAAAAACCGCGGAAACAACGGTAAAACATTTCTTCATATTTATGAATATCGGGGTATCCACAAAGCAAATTAAGCGGTATGCTGAATATATGAAGCATTTTCTTTCTATATTGATGATCGCGGGCATAATCTGTACGGGCTTTTTGGGATGCGAGGCGAATAACAAGGCCGGATCTTCCCGATCTCCGGATGAAACCATTGACAACGAAGGAAGTTACGCCCTGGGCGTGATTTTGGGATCAAACCTAAAATCCGACAATGTTATCCTCAACATGGATGAGTTTACCCGTGGAATTAAGGATGTCCTGTCAAACTCAACCCGTTACGGCATAGATGAGGCCCAGCAGATTTTCCAGCAGGCTTTTAGCGCGTTGGCGGAAGAGCGCGATGCGGAAAACAGGCAGGCCGAGAACGAATTTCTCGCGGAGAACAGCAAGAAACCCGGTATCATCATCACCGGCAGCGGCCTGCAGTACGAGGTAATCAGCGAAGGAAACGGCCCGAAACCGGATGCTTATGATTCGGTTCGGGTACATTACGAGGGTACTCTGATCGACGGCAGTGTTTTTGACAGTTCCTATTCCCGGGGCGAGCCGATAGAATTTCCTCTCATGGGGGTTATTCCCGGCTGGACCGAGGGGCTTCAGCTTATGAACGTGGGCAGCAAGTACCGTTTGTATATACCGTCGGATCTTGGTTACGGCCCCCGCGGCGCAGGACCCCAGATTCCGCCGTTTGCAACGCTGATATTTGAGGTCGAGCTTCTCGATATTATTCACGATCATTAACAGGAGACACTTATGAAAAAGTACGCAATCACGCTTTGTCTGATGCTTGCCGCCCTGACCGTTCAGGCAAGGGGAATAAGGGAAGAAATTGATTTGGCCGGAGAAAAAGAGCGGACAAGCTATGCCTTTGGAATGACTGTTGGGGGCGATCTGCAGGATACCGGGATTGAAATTGACTATACCGCTTTTGCCGAAGGGTTGCGGGACGGAATGGAAGGGGGGTATACCAGGCTGGACAGGGACGATGCCCTTGAAATAGTGCAGAATGCCTTTGAAAGCGCCATGCTCAGGCAGTCCGCCGAACTGCGGGAAAAAGAAATCGCCTTTCTCGCGCAGAACGCCGCCCGCGAGGATGTGCATGTAACCGAGAGCGGACTGCAATACCAGGTGCTTGAGGAAGGAAACGGCCCGAAGCCGCTGGCAACCGACACGGTAAAAGTGCATTACGAAGGGGCAATGATCGATGGCAATGTGTTTGACAGTTCCTACCCGCAGGGACAGCCCGAGGAAATTCCGCTGGACATGGTGATTCCCGGCTGGGCCGAGGGCATACAGCTGATGAATGTGGGCAGCAAGTATCTGATCTACATTCCCTCAAACCTTGCCTACGGCGAACGCGGCGCGGGACAGATTATCCCGCCGTATTCGACCCTGGTTTTTACGATTGAGCTTCTCGACATCGTCAAGGAACCGGCGGGGGAAGAATAACCCTATATCTGTTGTAATCTCTCTGTTATCGCTTCAAAGTCGGAGTGGGCGGCGCGTTCCCGCAGCCAGGCGGCCAGATCCGGCTGGGAACTGTAGCTGTAGGTGTCCAGGCGTTCGATTGCCTCCCGCAGAGCCGCCATGTCGTAGTCCTTTGCCGCCCGGGTGAGCGCCGCCAGCACGTTCGCATCGGGGGATTCTTTTTCCGGCTTCGCAGGCTGTTGTTCTTTGGGCATGTTTTGTAAAAAAGCGGCGAGGGCGGCGATGAGCCTTTCTTCGTCTTCGATAAATTCACTGTTGTTGGCCTCGATATATGCCGTATCCTTCGCCCTGGCGGCGGCTTCGAGCTTTTCCGCCGCATCGCCAAGTTCATCGGCGCCAATTCCCCTGCTTGAACTTTTCAGGCTGTGCGCCGCAATACGGTATGAATCCAGGTCATTAAAATCCCTGACGGCCTTGATATAGGTTGGGGCATGGGCAACAAAAGCATTAAGCAGCAACAAATACGATTCTTCATCGTTTTCAAAGCGGTCAAGGCCGGCGGCCGCGTTTAGTCCGGGAATCCTCAGTGTCTGCAAATGAGTTGTTGCTGCAACCGTTTCTTCGGCGGCAGCCACCGGCATCTGTTCTTTTTCCGTGTCCCTGACCCATCGATTCAAAGCCTGATCCAGCCTGAGGATATCAATGGGCTTTGACAAAAACGCCTGGAAACCATTTTCAAGAAACATGGCTTCTTTGCCAATAAGCGCGTTAGCGGTCAGCGCTATGATGGGAATCTGCCGCGCGTATTCGCTGTCGATTTCATTGCGGATTATCTTTACTACCTCTATACCGTCCATTTTGGGCATCATGTGATCCATGAAGATCGCGCTATAGCGGACTTTTGCTTCACGGATAAGGTCGATGGCCTGCTGCCCCGATGTTACGCAGTCCACGTTCAGGTTATACGGTTTAAGCATCCCCCTCGCCACCGCAAGGTTAATCTCAACATCGTCAACCACCAGAACCGAAGCGTATGACATATCCGCCCGGGCAAGTTTCTGATTGCGGGTACGGCGCTGTGACAAATAACGGAATTGCGAAAGGTTCTCGGCTACCTCGCTGCCGATTGTTTCATCCCCCGCCGAATCCTGAAAGAATTCAACCGTAAAGGACGATCCCTTTCCCACTTCACTTTCCAGCGAAATTGATCCGTCCATCATCCGGACAAGGTTATTGGTGATGGAAAGACCCAGCCCCGTTCCTTCAACATAGTAGTGCGCCTTGACATTCACCTGATAGTAATCCTTAAACAGTTTCCCCTGATCCTCGGCGCTGATGCCCATTCCCGTGTCCCGGATTACACTGTGCATCTTGATCCGGTTTTCTTCCCTGGTACAACCGATGCTCCAGTCCACATATCCTGAATCGGTATATTTAATTGCGTTGGACAGTAAATTGTTGAAAATCTGCTTTACCCGCAGCTCGTCGCCTTCCATCCGCGAGGGAAGGCTGCCGTCCAAATGGAGCCGGACTTCTATCGGCTTGCTTCCTATGCGGATAACGTTCATGTTGATGGTATCGTTGATCATGTTGGGGACATCGTATACCACCGGAATCAAAACAAGTTTGCCCGATTCTATTTTTGAAATATCCAGCAGCTCGTTTATTATCGCCAAAAGATTCACGCCCGCGGAATATATTTTTTCCACATTGGTATAGGAATCTCCCTGCAGTCCGGGGACGCCAAGTTCCAGTTCCGACAGGCCGATTATGGCGTTCAGCGGTGTGCGCATTTCATGGCTCATATTGGCAAGAAAACGGCTCTTGGAATCCGAGGCAACTTCCAGTTTGGTCAGTGTATTCTGCATCTCAAGGGCAATCCTGCCGCGCTCAATTGCCCCAACGGTCAAAAGACCCCATGACCACAACAGATGTTCTTCGGCAGTCTCAAAAACGCGCCGTTTTGAAAGGTCGCCAAAACTGACAAAGCCCCAGAATCTATCATTCAGAAATATCGGAACCATCAGGATGGACAGTATATTGTCCATCGCAATATGCAGACGTTCATTATGGGGAAGCAGGTTAACCGGCCCGTTTATGATCTTTCCGAGGGACAGGGACTCCCCGCAGCTCGGCATTGTATCCTCGTAAGAAAAACCGGCAAAATAATGATTATAGGTTAAACCTTCCCGAACCCACCGGCACACCTGCTTGTAGCAGAGTTTTCCGTCTTCCCCCCGGTAGTTTTGCCACAAATACATGTGATCAACTTCCACACTGCAGCAGATTGTCTCCATGCTTTTTACAATTGCCGACAAATAATCCTCTGCGTCCGACACCAAAAACATCTCCGCCGCGTTGTTAAGCATATGTAAAAGCGCATGCTGCTTTTCAAGTTCGTCTGTCCGTTTACGCACCAGATTTTCCAGCCGTTTGCCGACATTGCGGTTTCTGATGGACAGAACAACCAGGAGGATAATCACCAGCATAAACAGGATCGTCACGCCTATCAGCCAGGGAATCTGCGAGCGCACCAGTTTTCCCCGGTAGTCATAGGTTTTTCGAATCCACTGCCCCGATATACCCTTTGTGTCGATCAGGGTGAGCGCCTTGTCAACAACTGAGCATAGAACCGCGGCGTCTTTATTGAAGCCAAAGGTGGAATCATAGGTGCTGTCAAAGACGACATTGGCCTTGAAGCCGGGAAGTTCCTGGTAATTGGTCAGAACAAGAAGCTGGTTCAGGCTTGACATCACCATGTCTACTTCGCCCCTTCCCAGTGCTTCATAGGCTGCGTCCGGACTGTCATAGAACACGGTATTCATGTGGCCCGGAAACCAGTTTTGAAACAATGCGGTGTATGCGGTGCCATGCAGTAATCCCACTCTCACATACAGAATTTCGTTGGTGTTTATGCTGCGATAGTCCGATCTGGACAAGAGGGCGTATTGATCCGTTAAAATCGCCCTGTCCGGCCAGAGAAAACCGCCCTCCCTTTCTTCCGAACGGATCATCTGGGTAATCATCAACGCCTTCCCCTCCTGCAGCATACTGAACAGATCGGGCCATTCGGCATGCTCATTGTTGACCAGTTCAAAGTTCAGGCCGGTAAGCACGCTCAGCTCGGCAAGTACGTCAAAGGCAATTCCCTGCCATTCTTTTTCGCGTATGTTGTAAAAGCTGAGGGGGTAATTATAATATTCGGCAGCAAACGGTACGACACCCTGATTTTCGATGTACTCCACTTCCTCGCCGGTGAGTTTTACAAGCATTTTCTGTTTCAGGTATTCATGGTGTCCCAGGTTGTACAACTCGGTCAGATAACGGGTACCGCCTGCTTTCAGCGTTTTTTCCACAACCGAGATGATAGGCCGGAGTGCCGGATTCCGCGTTGACATGGAAACAGGGCTGTAAACAAGCGGATAAAAATTATAGGCGGTTACATCACCGTATATATCAAAGATATATTCTTCGGGGCCTTCGTGAAAATAAACATCGGCTTTCCCGTTTTTCAGAAGTTCATAGACCAGATCGCTGTTGTCAATTAATATGGTTTCATAGCCGGCGGCATCATGCGAAGAGGCAACAGTGTCGATTGAAACAGATCCCTTCAGGAACATATAACGCGGAGGGCGTATCCGGGCAATTTCTGCCAGAGGCATTGAGCCTTCGATACGGAAACATTTCAGCGAACGTTCGGCAATGGCGTCGGTCATAAAATAGATTTTCCGTCTTTCGGCGGTCGATGTCAGTTCGCCGGTAAAATCGATTCTGCCGCTTTCCAAACCCTCAAGCAAATCGCCCCAATAATGTATCTCCGGCCTGAATGGTATTCCAAAGAATTCCGACAGCCATTCGCAGAACAGCGCCGCGTATCCGCGAATCTCCCCGTCCTGCCTGAAAAATGCCTCGGTGCTGGGGGTCATCCCATACGCAAAAAAAGCGGTTTGCTCCCGAAGGTCTTCGATCGCGCTAATCTCTTCATCCGTTACGCCGGGAACATCCCGAAACGACATGAATTTGAGCGATTCATTTTTTTCCGGCTGTTTTTTGCATCCCGAAAACAACGCCGCAAGGAGCATCGCGGCAAATACCATGCAAAAATATATGCTAATTTTTCGCATAATGATTTATCAGGCAGCCATCCAGAAGAATTTGCCGCTCGCTGTCAGTAAGCTCGCCCAGGCCGGCGCTGATTTCGACAACGGTATCGCCCAGCACATAACCCCGAATGATTTCGGCTTTTTCCCGGATTGACTTTGCAATCCCCGGAAAAAAAACATAGCCGCCAAGCCCGAAGGCGGCGCCGAAGGCCACCTCGTCGCCAATGACAAAGGGAAGCATTCCCCAGTTGATAAGATTCGAGCGGTAGCGCTTGGTCGCGTATTCCAGCGCGAAATTCGCCGAGGCGCCAAGCACCCGCTGGCAGGAGGCCGCCTGTTCGCGGGCGGAACCGTCACCGGGCTTGCGGGCAAAAATGGCGCTGCCCAGGCAAAAATCTGCGGCGCCCATATCCTGGCAGCCCGGGACACTCTGCACCAGTCTGAGCAAAGAGGCAGTTTCCCTGCGATCCTTTTCGCAGGAAAACTGAGCAACACCGACACGGCGCTCGCCGTCACCCACCCTCCGGGTGGCTCCGATGCGCCGCAATTCCTCGGCAGTCTGTACTTCCTTTGCCCGCCGGACATAGCCGGGGTCTTTGCGGCTGAGGGTAAATTCCGCCAGTTTGAGGGGATTTGACCGGTACGAGGAAGTTTCGCCTGACGGGATAAGCTCGTCGGTGGTAGTAACCGGATCGCTGATAAAGCTGACGATTTTTACCAGGAGATTTTCCGGCAGCGCAGGCATCGCCGGCCAGTCCCGGATGTTGGGGCCGAACACCAACTCGACATCGCTTTGGGGTTTGCCGCCGCCGTCATATACTTTCTTGTCGTACACGCTCTTGTCAAAAAAGAATTTATACTTGCCGAATGGTACATCGATCTCGGTAGCGGCGGTGATTTTGCCGCCGTTTATGGCGGTGGCCGCGATGGAACGGGCGTCCATCAGCGCCACCGACGCGATCTGCCCCTCGCCGGGTTTTGATCCTTCGCGGTTGGGGAAGTTGCGGGTGGCGTGGCGTATCGAAAGCTCGCCGTTGGCGGGAGTATCCCCCGCGCCGAAACAGGGGCCGCAGAACGCCTCGCGCATCAGAACCCCGGCGCTCAAAAATGTTGCCGCCGCGCCGTTCCGCACCAGTTCAAGATAGGTGGGCTGGCTTTCCGGATACACACTCATGGTAAAGTTGCCATTACCGGTTGATCCGCTTTTCATAATGTCCGCCGCCGCCATGACGTTGTCAAAAATGCCGCCCGAGCAGCCGACGATTACCGCCTGTTCTGTCCAAACGCCGCCGTCGCGGTACTTCGCTTTCAGGTTGAGGTTAAGGCCCGGCACACTCTGTATACCCAGCGTCTTTAACCCGTCTTCCTCGGTCTTCGCCAAAATATCCCGTGCGTTGCGCTGTAATTCCCTGATGGTATACACATTGCTCGGATGGAAGGGCAGCGCGATACACGGTTCGATTTTCGCGAGGTCAACGTAAACAAGGCCGTCGTAGTAAGCGGTCCCGGCGGGCTTCAGTTCGCGGTAGTCCCCGCCCCTGCCCCGAATCTCAAGATAATCTTTTACGGCGGCGTCGGTTTTCCAGATCGACGACCAGGAGGTGGTCTCGGTGGTCATTACGTCGATACCGTTGCGGTAATCCACCGGCAGCTTGTCAATGCCGTCTCCGACAAATTCCATTACCTTGTTTTTCACATAGCCGTTTTTGAAAACCGCCGCGATAATCGCCAGCGCAACATCGTGCGGGCCGACCCCCGCCGCCGGTTCCCCGGTCAAGTACACCGCCACCACCTGCGGGCAGGCAATGTCGTAGGTTCTGCCGACAAGCTGTTTCGCAAGCTCGCCGCCGCCCTCGCCCACCGCCAGGGTTCCCAGCGCGCCGTAGCGGGTGTGGCTGTCAGAGCCAAGTATCATTTTACCGCAGCCGGCCATCATTTCGCGGTTGTAGGTATGGATAACGGCAAGATGCGGCGGAACGTAAATGCCGCCGTACTTTTTTGCCGCGCTAAGGGCGAACACATGGTCGTCCTGGTTGATCGTTCCGCCGACGGCGCAGAGACTGTTGTGGCAGTTGGTCAGCACATAGGGCACGGGAAATTGTTCCATGCCGCTGGCGCGGGCTGTCTGAATAATGCCGACATAGGTAATGTCGTGAGAGGCAAGGGAATCAAATTTCAGGCGGAGGTTCTGTTCGTCGCCGCCGCTGTGTGGCGCATTATGCGCTGCCAAAATCCCGTGCGCGACAGTGCCCCTGCGCGCCTGTTCTTTGGAAACGGAAATCCCCGCCTGTTTGAGTTTGGCGGCAGCCTCGCCGTCATCCTTTATGATCTGCGATCCGTTAATCAGATACGCCCCGGTAGAATAAACATCAATCACTTCTTCATTCCCTCATTCACAATTGCTACTGTTAGTTGTCAATCAATAATCCGTTCTGTACACATACATGGCGGAAATTTTGCCGGCCTCGATATTAACACGAAGGGATACAGGCCAGGTATAACCGGCAATGCTGTACAGGAGATAATTCCCCTCATCCTTCGCACCGGCACCAAGCGTTAGCAGCGCTACGGCTTTTGCATCGCCGACTTTCATGCCATACATTGATTTGATTCCCACCTGCCATACCCTGTCGCGGTAGATGAAGAACTCCCCCTCGCCGTACACAAAAACCACATCATCCTGCCAACTCTCCCCCCCTCTTGCAGCATGTACCGTCTGAGGCAAACCAAAGCGGGCAAACAACTCCTCCAGCTTCATGCCGACAAACGAGGAAGGATCGTTCTGCGGATCTATGTCCGGCAGGGCGGCCTGTGACCACAGCAACCGGCTTGTCAGGAAAAAAGCCCAAAAAGTCAGAACCAGACGGCTCGAACCGGCAGTCATGCACATAGCCCTACTGTAACTGAGCAAGGGGTGCTTGCGCAAGGGTATTACTCCTGTTGCAGTACATACACCTGACACCGGGCTGTAAAAAAAGTATAATGCTATGATTGGAACGTGGTATGGACAATAAAGCTGCGGCATTTTTCAGAAAGATACATACCTTTGGGCAGTCCCTTTTTACCGATCCTCTTACCGCAAAAAAAGCCTTTGTCCTGTGTCTCTACGTCGAAGGGGTTTGGGCTGCCTCGTTGTTTTTGCTGACCCGGTTACATATATCGTTTCGTCTGCTGTCGGATATCGCATATCTTGTTACCGTGCTTGTCATTGCGCGGGGGATGGGTAAGGACGAACTGCGCCGTATTTTTGCATGGCGGAATGTACCGCTTCCGGTGTTTGCCGGTATTCTGATCATGTTTTATGGAATGGATATTTTGAGGCTCGAACTGAGCAATTTGTTACAGATAGCGCTTCCGGTGCCGGAAGGTTTTTTTAATGACTCGATTTTCAGATCGAACAATGTTTTTTTGATTATTGTCGCGGGCGCCCTGTTCCCCGGCTTTAGCGAGGAAGTATTTTTCAGGGGCATTATTACCCGCAGGTTTTTCCGCTCGTGTTCACCAAAAAAGGCAATCCTGTTAAGCGCGGCATTATTTGGAATATTCCACTTCAATCCCTGGCAGATGACGAACGCTTTTTTGGGCGGCATATTCTACGGATGGATATACTGGCGGTACAGATCGATTTGGCTGACCATATTCACCCACACCTATCACAATATCCTGGTGTCTTTTATGCCCCGTCCCTACGTCAGGGTAGAAAATTATTCCGGCTACCAGTTGTTGTGGCGGCACCCGCTATGGTTTGACATAATGGGGCTGGCGCTTTTTGCCTTTGGTCTGTTGACCCTTATTGTTTTAAGCCGGAAAACAGACGCAAAGGGCGGCTGACACTATTTTGTCACTCAACTATTTTCCCCGCAGACCTACTCCAATACAACCGGCGACGGCGCGTTCCCTGCCGGGAATACCGCCGTGGACGGGCGTATTAAGCACACGGACAGTGCCGCCGCCGTAACGCAGGGCAAGGGCGCTTGAGCCGCCGCCGTCAAGGTTGATTCCCCCGGTTGCGCCCAATGCCCTCAGCAGCAGGGCAGTTTCGGCTTCGGTACTGCCAATACTGCCGGGCCGCCGTCCGTCAATGACCAGCAGGTACAGGTACCTGCCGTCGGAAGAAATGCCCGCGGCACTGCGGGGGTGGCGGGCACTTGCATTCTGCACTCGCGGAACAGATTCGCCGCCTTCCAGAATACGCCGGAAGCCGCCGGCGGCATGTACGATATTTCCGGCGGCGTGGATTTCTTTTTGACTCACTATTGCCGCTCTGCCATCCGCATAAAAAACAAGCGCGTCAAATTCAGGATGCGGCGGCGAGATCATCACCCCATCGGCAATAACAATGCCCACATTAACCCTCGGTTCCCCTTCCCTGTCAGAAACTACATCAAACGGCAGGGCGTTGATGCCGGCCAGAAGATTGTTTTCGCGGACAAAACTGCTTACTTTCGTACTGAGAACATTTTCAGAATTCGCCGCACCGCCCGCCGTTACAATGCTCAATTCGGGATTACCGAGATCGACACGCAGGGCGTGAAATTCCAGGCGGGGTTTTGATATTCTCCCGGCGCAATAGTCAAGGCCGCCGGCAGAATCATCGACAAGCAGCCACTGGGGCAGCACTGCCTCCGGTGATGGTGCAGTGACCGGCCGTCCCGGCGTTGCGCATGAGAGAAGAAATATAAATGGAACTAATAAAAGGATTTTACGTACCGAAAAACCGTTAGTATTCCGCACGGCCTTTTCGGTTCTTTTTCATCAGTTTGCGGGCGATGGCCTTTTTTTTCCGGTTAAGGATGGTAGAGGGCTTTTCAAAGTACTCCCGCTTCTTGAATTCACGAATAATGCCCTCTTTTTCCACCATACGCTTAAAGCGTTTGATGGCCTTCTCAAGCAGTTCGCTGTCGTCAATCACGATATGCGCCAAAAATTTTCACCTCCTTTCCAAAAGGTAAGAATGAGGGCTGCCAACATCACGGCAGTCCGACCCATGAGAGAACCAACCGGGTTCGCTCACGAGTTCATTTTACTCAAAATCGCATCTTTGTCAAGAATTGGCCGGGCAATAAAGGCATCCGGGTCGGCATTTTCACCGGAAACGCGAATCTCCCAGTGAAGATGGGGGCCGGTAGCAAGGCCGGTAGCACCGCTTTGTCCCAAAAGTGTCCCGGCGGCAACCAGTTCTCCTTCGGTAACTTCGATCTTGTCCAGATGATAATAGAGAGAATAAATTCCCGGAAGATGCTCAATGATGATAGAGTTTCCCGTAATGATTCTGTGTCTGGCAAGAACCACCCTTCCGGGAGCGCAGGCACTGACAGCCGTTCCCGCCGGCACTCCGTAATCAACCCCGGCGTGAACCGTAACGTCGCTTGAACCGTTCGAGTACTGGTACACCCGGCGGCTGCCGAAACGGCTGGTGCGGCGGGTAGACTGTACCGGCGGACTGAAATTGTCAAAGCCGTGAATCTCATTGCCGGTGCGGTTAAGTATCGCCCAAAGATGTTCGGACTCGGCGGTTTTTTGCGGATCAGGATCGGTGCGAATGGCAGTCAGCGCCGGGTTTAACTCAATCGTCTCGGAGGAAAATTCCCGCCGGGCGATGGTCAGGGCAATTTCCTTCACAATTCCCGCCGGGCCTTCAATAACGATTGACGCTGCGCCCGGTTTTGCAGTTGCCGGGACAGCCAGAATTGCCGCCCAAAACGCCTGTGCCGCGCCCTCAGCGGGTATGCGGAAAAACGCAGCTTTTGCCAGTCTGTGCCCTTCCGATACCAGTACCGCCGTTCCCGCCCTGCCCCCTTCATGTATACCTATGGTTACCGGTTCCCCCGGCCGGGGATTTTCGGGCATAATCGCGTAACGAATCGGCACGGTTTGTGCGTGTAATGCCAGACCAATAAAGAAAAAACAAACAAGAACTATTATATTCCTCTCTGCGCCTCTGCGCCTTTGCGTGAGAAAAACAGAGAAAAAATTCATTCGCTCTTCCGCAGGTCGCTAATCATCATCTGCGCCGTGGCCTTGCCCTTGTACCAGTCGCGGGTTACGGCAAATACCACATCAACATGATCGCCCTTGCCAAATTCCCTGTTCACCACACGGCTGGCGGCATCCCAATACAGGGCAGGCCATTTGTACTTACCCCCGGCAAGGATCATCTTGAGGTGCTTCGATTCATTTTTGCCGATAAAATTCAGATCCTCAACAACAAGGTTTTTCGCAAGGAAAGCCAGCGGTTCATTGTCTTTTCCGTAGGGGGCGAAACGATCCACCAGCTTGAGAATATCGGGGGTAAGGTATTCGGGCGGAAGTTCCGCATCAATGTTCAGGTTTTTGCCGTCACCATCCTCGTCAAATTCAATAGTATGCATTACCGTTTTGAGGCGCTCGGTAAAGGTTTCCCAGTTTTCCTTAATCAGACTGAAGCCGCCGGCAAACGCATGACCGCCGGAATCGATAAACAGATCACTGCACTGTTCCAAAAGGCCGCATATGTTATAGCCCCGCGCGGATCGAATGGAGCCGGTACATCCGCCCGCTGCAAGCGATACCGCAATCGACGGGACATTGAAACGCCGCGCGATACGCTGGGCGATCAACCCGGTGACACCCTTGTTAATATCCTCGCCGTATACCAGCGCGAGTTTTTCGTCATAATCGGAAAGCGACCGATAGGCCATCGGTTCGGCTTTACTCCAGATCTCCTCCTCAAGCTGTTTTCTCTGCCTGTTGAGTGACACCAGCTCAGCGGCAAGTTTCTCGCGGACAGCAGTATCTTTTTCAAAAAAAAGATTTGCCGCCGTCTGCGGGCTTCCCATTCTGCGTCCGGCGTTTATGGCAGGGCAGAGCTTCCATGAAATATCCTTAATCTCAAAATGATTGCCCGAAAGTTCCAGCTTGTCCAACAACTCCATAATTCCCGGTCTGGGTTTTATCGATATTGAGGAAACATCGGCGGGCATAATCGAACTTAGCCCGCTGCGGACAATGATTCTGTTCTCGTCCACCAGCGGCATAATGTCGGCTACCGTTCCCAGGGCGGCAAGCTGCATTTCGTACACTTCATCCGCACTCGCGGCGGTTTTTTCCCGCTTTTGCACGAAGGAGCGAAAAAGGCTGACGAAAACATCTATCTCGCCGGTCTCCTTGCCGGAATATTTCGCAATTGTTGACAGTTCCTTTACGCGAAGCAGGCTTTTTCCGGCAACAGACGGAATCTCCCTGCCGATTTCCGCCGCTACATCCAGCATCCCAATCTCAACGCCGTTACCAAAGAGTTTCGCAATAACCCGGTTTTGCAGCGGCGCGTCCCAGACAAGGATCTGCTGCCCTTCGAGAAAGGCGGGAAGCCGGGTGTCGCTTATGGAAACCATTCCCGGTATTATTGTTTCGCTGAGGGTTGCCGTTATGGCAAGGTTGCGCATCTTTGCGGCTTCGACAATCCATGCGTCGTTGAGCGGGCGGGTGTTCAACAGGCACACCGGCTGCCCATACAGTTCGCTTTTTTGCGCAAAGCGCAGGGCAGACACCAGCTTGAATGCAACGCCGCAGCCGGAAAGATCCTTGAAAGGATAGGTGGTATCCTTCAGTTTTGGGTTGATGATGACCAGCGCTTCGGGCAGTTCTTCCTGCGGTTCGTGGTGATCGGTGACGATCACATCAACGGAAAGCTCGGCCGCCCGCCTGATCTCTGCAATGCGGGAAATGCCGCAGTCCACGGTGATGATCAGCGTGCCGTATGCGGCGGCAAATTCCTCGACCGCTTCCATCGAAAGCCCGTAGGGATCATCGGCGCCGGGAATGCGCCAGCTTACATCAACGCCCATATCTTCGAGATACCCGGCAAGCAGAGCCGTGCCGGTAATGCCGTCCACGTCGCTGTCGCCAAAAACCAGAACCTTTTCGCCCTCCTCTTTCGCGGCGAGCACACGCTCCACCGCGTCCTCCATGCCCGGCAGTGCAAAAGGATTATGCAAAAACCGCAGATCGTCTTCAAGGAAAAATTGTATCGCATCGGGGGCGACAATCCCCCGCCGGACAAGCACCGAAGCAGTCAGCAGATCGCAGCCGTATTTCGCGCTAATGTCCTTCACCTGTTCGGGAGAGACCGCCTTTTTTTCCCAATTCATGCTGTTTTAACCTAGCCTAATTAGCGGGTAGTGTATAGTGCATTTGGTTTACCATTCTTTTGGCTGACCGTCAGGAGGAGTAATATTGAAAGTTTCACCTGAAGGTTCTACCAAATAAAAACCCTGCGTTAACGCATACTTCCGTGCGTAAGGTGTGATTACCACACCGGCGACAGCTCCCAGGAATGTACGGGTATCGCCGTGCAAATCGGCATATTTTCGCATTTTTTCAAGACGTTCAATGTGCTCTTTTACATCTTCGGTGGCAAGTTTGGTTTTTATTTCAACAAGCATAGCCTTGTCGCCGTTTTCCAGCTTAACGTCGGTTTCAAGGAAGATATTGTTTTCATAATCGCGGGTTTCGGAACTGGAACTGGCAACAAGAAAATTAAGACCTAACTCCCTGAATTTATCCAGCAAATTCGGCGCGATCATATATTCAACAACCTCGCCAAAACGGTTGGTAAAATCCCCAAACCTCTTATTGTATTCCTTCATCTGCCGATCGGTTTCTTTCTGTCGTTCGGCGATTTCTTTCTGCAGTTCGGCCTGTCGTTCGGCATACTCTTTCTGTCGTTTGGCCTGTTGTTCGGCATATTCTTTCTGCTCTTTGGCCTGTCGTTCAGCGTTTTCTTTCTGCTCTTTGGCCTGTCGTTCGGCGTTTTCTTTCTGCTGTTTGGCCTGTCGTTCGGCGTTTTCCTTCTGCTGTTTGGCGTTCTCCTCCTGCTGTTTGGCGATGTTATCCACGATTTGTCTGGTTTCCTGCAGTGCTGCCCAGAACTGCTCAAAAGTTTCGGCTTGATAATTGTCCGGTAATAGTGCTGTTTTCATGGCTCTCTCCTGTTAATATACCATGCTTATACAAGCATTTATACCCTCATAATGCGGCATTTGTTCAATGTGCTTTACAAGAACGCCCAGCTTACCAGATATTTTCCCAGTGATTCGGCAAGGATTGCCGTTACCAGAGACTTCGCCTGGCGAAAGGACGTTCCGTCCAGGGTGTAGCGGCCTTGCTGCGCGGGAGAAAGCTGGCGGACGGTTTCAAGCCAGCGGCGGCAGCCGGGACCCGCTTCCAAAAGATTTGTCCCTTCGCCGTGACAGCCGCCGCAGACCATGCCTCCTTCCCTCGGCGAATACCACAGCATGTCGTCAGTGGACATTGGTTTTCCGCAGAGGGAACAGCCGTCGAATTCCGGCCTCTGGCCGAGGAACTCCGTCCACTGCCACAGAAAATGCAGGGTAATGCGCGCACAGCTTTCGCCGTCCGCATCCGCCAGCGCGTCCAGCGCCGCCTCCGCCAGAGAGAGTACCCCGTCCCAGTTTCCCCCGCCGCCATGTGACGCGAGTATCGTTTCGGCAACCGCATCGGCGGCCATCGCCCGCTCGTACAGTTCCCGCAAACCGGGCCGCCATGAGCGCACGTCAAAATCGCTGAGCTTGCGGGTGTCTTTTACCGGATCGTGGTACACCCATGCCTGCCCGGAATGGAACGGAGAGGCGTAGGAACGCAGCCGGCTTTTGGGACCGCCGAAGACCGTAGCGCGAAACATGCCCGCTTCTTTGGTTAAAAGCCATGCGTCGCGGTTGGATTCTCCCGATGAACGTACTCTGAGAATAAGTGCGGAATACGAATAGTTGCGGGTCACGGTTCATTATATATCGTGGTCACGCAGAGTGACAGTCATTTTTATTGGGCGGTTACCGGTTGATGGGCTAACCCCTTCTCCCTTGCCTCCACCAAGTAGTAGGTAGAAAAGCGGAAAAACCGTGCGATATTACCCGTATGAGATTGGAAAAACAGGAGGAAATTACCAACTATTTCTTGCGTTTGCCGCTTTTCGGCTTACTACCCGCCGCTTCGTCTTTTTCATCAGACATAGCCTTGAACAAAAGGCCGTCCATAATGGTATCAATTATCCGCCGGTTTTCATCGGACAACAGCAGGTACTTAGCCATAACCGCCGCCCTTTCAGGCGGCAGGGGCAAACCCGGCACGGTAAAAACAGGCTCTTTGCCGCCGGCAAGCCATTCGGGATTGACGTTGAATTCACGGCAGACCGCATTGATGAACCGGGGGCCGGGTGTGGTTTTTACGCCGCTAAAAACCTCGGATACATACGATTGGGCAAATTGTATCCTCCGGACAAAATCCCGCTGTTTAATCCCCAAACTCGATATGAGAAAAGCCAGACGGCCGGCTAAAGTGTTTTTCACGTTATCTAACTATAAGAAAAGCCCCCGTCCCGGTCAATTCCCAGAACACGGCAAGCCACGGGGTTTTTGGAGTTTATTGTGTTTTCGGGGATATTTATTAACTTGTTCAGGCCTATTGGCAAACATCGCATGGCGATGTATAATATCGCTGTAAAACAAAGGAAAAAAAGTTGGACAAAAAGGCGGCTTTGGAAAAAATACAGCGGTTAAGCGTGGCGGAAAAAATGGCGCAATTTTCCGAAACCGATATGGCCTATGTGGAGGAACGCATCGAGCAAACAATTTCACAAGAACAACAACAATCCGCAAGACAAAATGCCGCCCCAGAGCATAACGAATGAGCCAACCCCTGACAACACTAAAGAATTTATTTAAAGCCCGTGATGAACTGGCCCTGCGCAATATACGCCGGGGACTATGGCCGGTAATCCTCATATTCCCCCTGACTGTCATCATGGGCGACCTGCGCTATTATGACCTCAAAATCGCCCTGGCCGGTTTTGAATCCTACGAACTAATGCTGTATGCCCTTGGCATCGGCTGGCTCTTGCCGGCATGTTTGCCCAAACGCATAATAATTCCCGTACTCCGTATAACGGCGGCAATCTGTGCCGTCCTCTTGCCCTTTCAAATATTTATGCCGGACGGTCACGGACGGCTTGCCCTGTTTCTGGTGTTCCAGTTGTGCAACGGCCTCTGTGCCGCCTGCGCTTTCAGCCTGTTCTGTTTTGAACTGAACAATGTCGAGCGGCTGTTCGGCATGGCGCTCATACAGACGTACTATGGATTTTATTATACCGTTTGGCGGGCCATACCCGCCGTGCAAACCGCCGGAAAAACATGGGGCGGTGCGGTAGTAATGGTACTCTATTTGGTTGTGGTTTTTGCCTGTACCAACCGTAAATTTGAAGGGCTTGCGAATAACACCACCGGGGACGGCGAAAGCTCCGCCGTTCCTTTTGTTATCGGATTGAACATCGTGTACTACATGATAATGTGTATGATCAACTATATAGAGTGGGCGGAAAACAGCGTATCAAGCATGGCGTTCGGTCTGGGGGCGTTTGTCTCCGTTGCTGTCGTCATTTTAATACAATTGCTGAGCAACCGAAACGCCATGTATATCTGGCTATTATTTCTTGTCCTCTCCCTGCTCGGTTTGGGCGCCCTTCTGTACGATTCACCGGCAACCCTTATATCCGGATCATTCGCCTACGGCCTGGGGGACGGACTCGGTTATATCATAATTTACTACATTTGCGCGGTAGCCGTAAAACAGAGCAAATCGTACAAAATGTTCAGGCTCTATTGCTTTATGTTCTTTGTCCAGTATTTTGTCATATCAGGCGCATTTTCCGTTTTATTCAAATACGCACAAGCGCCCAATAAAGTCGTGGCCTTTACCGTAGTGGTGGTATTAAGCGGCGTATGCCTCCTGCTCTTACCCCGGATGCAGAAAAAACTGTTTGAAGCGGACTGGACAGACGGCATACACCTTTGGGATATTGCCACATACACCGCCCCCCTTTCCCAGGTAGAAACGATCGACAATAAAGAACGCCTTAACCTGACAACAAGGGAACAAGAGGTATTTACCATGCTGCTAAAAGGCACAACCCCAAAAGAAATAGCCTATATCCTGAAAGTCAGTTACGAGACCGTTCATTTTCATCAAAAAAACCTGTACCGCAAATTGGACGTACGGAAAAAGGCGGAACTCATAACACGTTACAAGCCCCTCGTCACGGACTAAAAACGCCGTCGAAAGCGGTTTTTTGACGACCTACCAAAAACCTACCCAATTTTTTGCTCCAAAAACGCCAAACCTACCCGATTTTCTATGGCTTGGTAGGTTTTTACCCGGGAATATTACCATATATTGATTTTTGGAGAATTTTTGATTTTGAAGGAGTTTTTTATGAAAACCACGAAAAAAAATGTGGAGAGTTTTGCGACAGCAAAACTCCAGGCTAAAAGGCAAAGCCTTTTAGCAATTATCGCTCTTGCGGCGGTGATCGGATTCACTATGGCAGGGTGCGACAACGGAACCGGTCCGGAAACCGACGGCAACCAAACCCCCGTAGCAAGCGACTACAACTTCGGCAACTTGAGCCAAACGGCGGGGAGCGTTACCGCCGTTACGATAACACCTCAGACAGGGAAATCAAGCGGGGCCAGAACGGTTTACTATACAGGAACTGGCGGCACAAGTTACACGAAAAGCACAGAAGTCCCCCAAACAGCGGGAACCTACGCTGTAACCTTTGACGTTGAGGCGGCAACAGGCTGGAACGCAGCGGATAATTTGTCCGCCGGAAATCTTGTAGTAACCCCCGAACTCGACACCGCCGCTTTGGCAGCAAAAATCGCCGATGCGGAAGACTTAAAATCGATGACAGAAGTAAATACCGCCGCCGTCAATGTAGCCATGGGCGCGTATTGGGTTACTCAAGAAGTAATGACCGCTTTTGAAACAGCCATCGGTGCGGCGGAAACCGCCCTTACCTCGGCAACAACACAGGCGGCAATAGAATCGGCAGTTACTGCGCTGAATACCGCAATGACAACCTTTAGCGGCGCACGGCAGCCGGGAGCAAAAAATTCCGATTTTTCCCCGGCGCAAGTAGCCGCGTTGATAGCGAGCGCGACAGCCGATAAAGTCGGGGTACATAGCAGCGTTAATGGCGATGATGTCAGCCCGACAGAGATCTGGGTTACGCAGGGTAACATTGACGCACTGGATGCGGCGATTAACGCGCTGAATACTGCCACCGGCCAATCGGCGATTGATGCCGCCTACCTCGCGCTTATTGCCGCGAGAGCAACATTTGACGGAGCCAAAGCGCACGGCACACCCACGGACACCGCAAAAACCGCGCTGGACACCGCCATTACCGCCGCAAACGCGGCAAAAACCGGAGTGGAAACCGCCGCGACCGCAGGAGACGCCTCTTACGGATCGTCATGGGCAACCACGACGCAATTTACCGCCCTGAACAATGCTATTGCCAATGCTACAACCGTAAAGAATGAAACCAACGCTACCAAAAACGCGGTTGACGCGGCAACAACAGCCGTAACCGGCGCAACGGATACCTTTACTTCGGCGGTAAGCGGCAACGGTCTTGGAACCAAACCGGTTGCCGTTACGTTTAACAGCGTCAATGCCAACGGCAACGCTACGTCAACCACCACGCAACTGACCCTTACCTTTAGCCAGGCGATTGCCGGGCTTGCGGCCGGGGACATTGCCCTGAGCGGCGTTGCCAATGTGGGAAAGGGAACCCTCAGCGCCCCCGCAGGTTCCGGCCCGGTTACCTATACCCTGCCCATCAGCGGCTTTACCGCAGGCGGATCGCTGACGGTGACGGTAACTAAAGAACATTACACCATCACTCCTGCATCGCGGGATGTAACGATCTACCATTACACCCCACCCACTCCCGTTACGTTCATCTTCTTAGGAGGCAACGGTGAACCTAACACAGTCACCACCACAGAACTGTATCTGCACTTCAATGCAGTGATCGACGGATTGAACGCCAATGACATCGAACTGACCGGCGTAAGCGTGACCAAGGAAACCCTCACCGGCCCGGTTGAAGAAAGCGGAAATCAGGTTTACACCCTGCCCGTCAGCGGCGTTACCGTACAGGGACAAATATATGCGGCGGTAACCAAGCCGGGCTACAACATCAGCGTTCAGAACTCTATGTATCCGCCAACCACATACATTTGCAAAGCTCCCGACCCCATTACCGATTTCACCTTCACGCCGATAGGCACTTTAGTTATCGGAGGGGGGGGGCCGGGTTACTATGGTACTGGATCAGGTTCTCCTATTGGTAGCTTTAGCGCAGCGGTGGGCGGCATGGGGTACTATACCTATTCACTGGTGACAGGAGAAGGCGACACCGATAACAGCTTGTTTGCGGTTAATTACGGCAACCAATTACAGGTTGGCTCTACCGCACTGACTACACCTAAAGAATACAGCGTGCGGGTGCAGGTAACAGACAATACCCGTACTTTTGCAAAGGCAGTTACTTTCACGGTAAATTATCCGCCGGCGCAAACTCCAAGCGCAATGCTTAACAGCAGTAGCACTATCTGGGCACTGGCAGAAAACTCCGAAGGTGCCAGTGAGAGTGTAGGTTCCGGTTCCGGGACACTTTTATTACCATGGATTCAGTTGACCAATGCCAAAGTCAACGATACAGTCACCGCAGGTATGAACGTCTCAAGCTGGTTTAGCCCAACTGTTGCTGGTTTGGGTTACGAGGTTGAAAATGTCTATAATAGCGGTGCAACTATTGAACTTAAGGTAACCGGCACGCCAACGGCTGCTTCTTCGGCTGCTATAACCATAACCATCCCGGCGAATGTACTTCTGGACAGCAACGGGAATCCAAGCCTTACAACCGGCCTGGCGGTAAGCGGCGACATTTCTTACAACATCACTGTACATCCGGAAAATGTCTGCAAGATCGGGTCTACCATGTATACAAGCCTAAGCTCGGCTGTAAATGCAGGGAATGTAAATACCATCACCATCCTTAAAAACATTGCACTGACTGGCACTGTTACTATACCGAACAATTATATTATTACGTTGGAAGCGGAAACAGATGGTCTTACCATAACCCGCGCTCCGGGTTTTGACGGAATGCTTTTTACCGCAACCGGCCAATTAGTTCTGGGCAACGGCAGTTCGCACGACACCAGACTCATAATTGACGGCGATGGGAGAGGAACGTTAGTCAGCTCGACCAACCGGGTGACTATACTGAAAGGCGCGGTACTGCGTAATGCTTCTACGGCCATTAGTGTTTGGGGGCCAACGTTCGCATTTCAGGGGGGCATGACTGGCGGTGAAATTGCAGGGTGCTCTACCGCTGTTTTCCTCTATGGCAATACCCCAACCGGCTCTGTTACTTTTAACATGACCGGGGGCATTATCTACGGCAATGCTGAAGGTGCCAATTCAAACACCACTGCCGTCAGCCTAATGGGCAGTTATAACACCTTTAATTATAACAGCACACCGTATACATCGGGAGACCTTACCCAAACATTCGGCACAGCGCCGTAAAAACGAAGATACGTCCCGGTGTCAGGTACACCCCTGTGATGCCTGACACCGGGACACGCAAAGGTACCCCCGTATGGGCTGTACATATTGTCGAACGGACATAAACGTGTCAAGGAGTTTTTTATGAAAACCACGAAAAAAAATGTGGAGAGTTTTTCGACAGCAAAACTCCAGGCTAAAAGGCAAAGCCTTTTAGCAATTATTGCCTTAGTAGCAATGATTGGATTTTCAATTGCCGCGTGCGATAACGGCAACGGAGACAGTCCACCACCGCCTGTTACGCCCGTTATTGAAGGAACTTTCACTTATAACGCAAAGAGTGTGCAATTTACCGCACAAGCAGGAGTAACACCCAGATCAGCCCGATCTGTCGGTGGTGCATCTGAATTTACAGGCAAAATTGAGGACGGTGAAACCGTTTTTGATTTAAGCGGTTTTTACCTTTCCTCAACAGGGGCTTTTTTATTATCCGCTGGCTCTGATTCACTTGTGTATGAAATAGCCGGAACATCCTCTGACGGAAGTCTATCTGCGGACGCAAAGGCAAAAACGTTAGACAGCGATGATTGGGATACCTTTGCGGATAATACTGTAACATCATCTA
>Ga0082212_10003463_pt1 | contig 22374 bp, 11 predicted proteins | sample TergutNt197P3_FD_71548 | JGI IMG/M metagenome (GOLD analysis project Ga0082212, IMG submission 71548) | Neocapritermes taracua P3 segment gut microbial communities from Petit-Saut dam, French Guiana - Nt197 P3 | ecosystem: Host-associated > Arthropoda: Insects > Digestive system > Gut ...
ATGATGTGAGCGCCGTTCTGGTCGACGGCGAATGGCAGGTGGAGTTCACCCGCGACAAACCACAGGCGGCGCCTCGTCCAGTCCTGTTTAAAACAGATTATAAAGACTTGCTTGACCTTCAATCATTATACCGGGTTTGGGCCTACGCCAATCCGGTATGGTTTATGGTTTTGTTCCCCAAGGGTGGTGAACCGCGCGTGAGGGTTTTACATCCCCCTGGCAAGTTCCCCTACCTGCATTTTTACCACAAGGAGTACGGGGTGCAAGGAATTAGTTTTCTCGAAGGTGGATTGGATAAAAATTGGTTTATGTCCCACGCGGGCGGCGCGGTAGTTTTTTCCAACGAGGTCATATCGGTGACAGTGCGTGAAAAATAAACAATCGGAAAAAACAATCGGGAAAAACAATCGAAAAAACACGTGAAAAACCGTTTTATAACTGGCATAATATCCTCTATAAAAAACGATTCTTTTGACCTTCGTGTTGGCCGCTGTGACGTGTCACGCGGAGGAAGACGGGGAGGGGGCGGTCGTGTTGCGAATGCCGGTCTTGGATGAAGGGCAATCGCTCGCGCTGGTTTGGGACGGCTTGGTACGGTAAAATAGAAAAAAAATAATGTACATTAACAATGTATAGCCGTTTAATTAAACATTGGCACAATCCGAACAGGGTAGGGCGGGCTATATGCGCCCTACCCTGATTGTACCCATGTTAAAGCGAACCACTTTAAAATGAAAAATTTTACTTGTCCATTCACTTCCCTGTTGAGACTTCCCTGTTGGACATTGAACCTTCAAATTTTTTTGAAAATTTTTGCCAAAAAAATTTTTCAAAAAAATTTGCAAACCCTCTTGACAACCCCCCGCCGTTTGTGGTACAGTACGCCCCCTTTCGCCAAACCAACCCGCGGCACACACGCAAAAACGTGTTAAATCGCGGCGAGGCCAACGCGAGAAAAAAATGTGAAGAAAAGGGTTGACAGGCGCCTCCATTGTTTGGTACCTTATCCCTCCCGCACGAAAAAGACAGCCGCGTGACGATAAACACGGCGGCAAAAAAAACGCGCGGAACGCTCTTTGAAAATTGATGGCTCATTGAGGCCGCACCACGAATTCCCTCCCGGAACGGAGGGGGTGCGGCCGGAAGAAAGAATTAAAAGCTTGTGCCAGGACCCTTGGAAAAAAAGTTGAGTCCGGCCAGCCGAGGCAAGGCGGTCGCCAGGCCGTTTGCCGATGACGTTGGCGGGATTGTTTTTTGAGAGTTTGATTCTGGCTCAGAACGAACGCTGGCAGCGTGGATTAGGCATGCAAGTCGAACGGGATCGAAATAGCAATGTTTCGTGAGAGTGGCGGAAGGGCGAGTATCGCGTGGGTGACCTGCCCACCGGGTGGGGATAACCCTCTGAAAAGAGGGCTAATACCGAATGAGACGGGGAGGCGCATGTTTTCCTTGTCAAAGGCCGGGACCGAAAGGCCGGCCCCCGATGGATGGGCCCGCGTGCCATCAGCTTGTTGGCGGGGTAACGGCCCACCAAGGCGATGACGGCTAGCTGGTCTGAGAGGACGACCAGCCGCACTGGGACTGAGATACTGCCCAGACTCCTACGGGAGGCTGCAGTCGAGGATCATTCGCAATGGGGGAAACCCTGACGATGCGACGCTGCGTGGAGGATGAAGGCCCTCGGGTCGTAAACTCCTGTCATGCGGGGCGAAACGGAGGGCGTTAACAGCGCCCCGAGTCGACGGTACCGCAAGAGGAAGCCACGGCTAACTCTGTGCCAGCAGCCGCGGTAATACAGAGGTGGCGAGCGTTGTTCGGATTTACTGGGCGTAAAGGGCGCGTAGGCGGCCTTGTATGTCGGGTGTGAAATCTCCGGGCCCAACCCGGAAAGTGCGCCCGAAACTGCAAGGCTCGAGGACGGAAGGGGAGTGCGGAATGCAGGGAGTAGCGGTGAAATGCGTTGATCTCCTGCAGAACACCGGTGGCGAAGGCGGCACTCTGGGACGTATCTGACGCTGAGGCGCGAAAGCAGGGGGAGCAAACAGGATTAGATACCCTGGTAGTCCCTGCCCTAAACGGTGTGCGCTTGCCGTGGCCGGTTTTCACCCCGGCCGTGGCGGAGCCAACGCGTTAAGCGCACCGCCTGGGGAGTACGGCCGCAAGGCTAAAACTCAAAGAAATTGACGGGGGCCCGCACAAGCGGAGGAGCATGTGGCTTAATTCGATGCAACGCGAAGAACCTTACCCGGGTTTGACATGCAGCTGCACGGCCTATGAAAGTAGGCTTCCTTCGAGGGTGCTGCACAGGTGCTGCATGGCTGTCGTCAGTTCGTGCCGTGAGGTGTTTGGTTAAGTCCAGCAACGAACGCAACCCCTGCGCCTAGTTACCAGCGAGTAACGTCGGGGACTCTAGGCGGACCGCCCGTGCAAGCGGGAGGAAGGTGGGGATGACGTCAAGTCAGTATGGCCCTTACGCCCGGGGCTGCACACGTGCTACAATGGCCGGCACAATGGGACGCAAGACCGCAAGGTGGCGCAAACCCCCAGAACCGGCCCCAGTTCGGATAGGAGTCTGCAACTCGACTCCTTGAAGCCGGATTCGCTAGTAACGGCGCATCAGCTACGGCGCCGTGAATACGTTCCCGGGCCTTGTACACACCGCCCGTCACATCATGAAAGCCGTCTGCACCCGAAGCCGGCCAGCCAACCCGCAAGGGAGGCGCCCGTCTAAGGTGTGGGTGGTGATTGGGATGAAGTCGTAACAAGGTAACCGTTGGGGAACCAGCGGTTGGATCACCTCCTTTCTAAGGAGCAGGCGAGGCAAATGTAGAATGTAAAGTGTGGAATGTAGAAATGCAACTCGCTTTCAGACGTTTGTCTCCGCCGATGGTGAAAACACGATGTCGCAAGACGCGTGTCATACACAATCAAGGGCTCCTTGGCGCAAGTTTGACACTTTCTTCTTACCGCACCCCCTCTGTACCGAGAGGGGAAGAACAAATGTAAAATGTAAAATGTGGAATGTAAAATTATTTTTACACTCTACACTCTACATTCTACATTTCCTCAATGGGCCCGGCGCCGGCACGCCTGACACGTTTGCAAGGGGGCATAGCTCAGTTGGTAGAGCGCCAGCTTTGCAAGCTGGATGCCGCCGGTTCGAACCCGACTGCCTCCACCATGTGGAATGGCTGATGGCTAAAGGCTGATGGCTGAATTTTTTCAGTCGAGAAGCCGAGAAAGTCTCATCCATCAGCCATCAGCCCTTGGCCATTTTTTCGGGCGTGTAGCTCAGTTGGTTAGAGCGCGTCCCTGATAAGGACGAGGTCCCTGGTTCGATTCCAGGCACGCCCACCAATGAAATGCAGAATGTAGAATGTAGAATGTAAAACGCAGGATGCAGGATTGGTTGAGACAGGCCCCCCCGGTCGCCGCAAAAAATTTAACCTGCGCATGGGTTCACATGCGCGCTTCGCGTGGCATCACGCGAACGCTCTTTGACAATTGATGGATGGATAATTTGGGAATCAGAAAAACGGCATTGCAAAATGCCGGGACACAACTGAACCAACGAGCTCGACCATGCCCCTAAACAGGCGTGGTTGACAAAACAAAAAACAACGAGTTTCCGGCCGTTAGCAGGAAGAGCGTTTGACGACCGAAGGTCTTTAGCCTTCAGCCATCAGACATCAGCCTTGCTTCGGCCAAGCGTATACGGGCATGCGACGGATGCCTTGGCACAGGATGGCGATGAAGGACGTGGTAAGCTGCGAAAAGCTTCGGGGAGGCGCAAACAGCCCGTGATCCGAAGATGTCCGAATGGGGCAACCCACGCGGGGTGTAACCCGCGTACCTCCGCCTGAACACATAGGGCGGCTGGGGCGACACCGGGGGAAGTGAAACATCTCAGTACCCCGAGGAAAAGAAATCAAACGAGATTCCGCAAGTAGTGGCGAGCGAACGCGGAACAGGCCAAACCAAGAGGCTTGCCTCTTGGGGTTGTAGGACGGCGACACGACAACGCAACGGAAGGGGAACGGCCTGGAAAGGCCGGCCGCAGAGGGTGAAAGCCCCGTAGCCGAATCCCTTGCGAAGTCCAGCCGGATCCTGAGTAAGACGGGACACGTGAAACCCTGTCTGAAACCGGGGGGCCCACCCTCCAAGCCTAAACACAAACCTGTGACCGATAGTGAACGAGTACCGCGAGGGAAAGGTGAAAAGCACCCCGTGAGGGGAGTGAAACAGACCTGAAATCGCATGCCCACAAGCTGTCGCGGCCCGCAAGGGTTGCGGCATGCCTTTTGCATAATGAGTCCGCGAGTCACCATGCGCAGCAAGGTTAACCACTTTGTGGGGAGCCGAAGCGAAAGCGAGTGCGAAATGTGCAACATAGTTGCGCGTGGTGGACCCGAAGCCCGTGCGAGCTACCCATGGCCAGGCTGAAGCCTCTGTGACAGGAGGTGGAGGGCCGAACGAGTGAACGCTGAAAAGTTCTTCGATGAGCTGTGGGTTGGAGCGAAAGACTTATCAAGCCGGGTGATAGCTGGTTCTCCTCGAAATGCCTTTAGGGGCAGCCTCCGTTAACACACCTTCTGGGGGTAGAGCACTGATTGGTCTAGGGCCCCTGCCGGGGTACCGAAGCCTGTCAAACTCCGAATACCAGAAGCGATAGACGGGGAGTGAGACTGTGGGGGCTAAGCTTCATAGTCGAAAGGGAAACAGCCCAGCGCGCCAATTAAGGCCCCCAAATGTGGCTCAGTCACTAAGGATGTGGGGTTTCAAAGACAGCCAGGATGTTGGCTTAGAGGCAGCCACCATTTAAACAGTGCGTAACAGCTGACTGGTCGAGAGATCCCGCGCCGAAAATGATCGGGAGTCAAGCCACATGCCGAAATTGCGCGACGACATCTTTGATGTTGTCGGTAGAGGAGCGTACATGCCGGGTCGAAGCGGGAGCGCAAGCGACCGTGGACTGGCATGTAGTGATTATGCGGACATGAGTAACGAAAAGACGGGTGGAAATCCCGTCCGCCGGAATCCCAAGGTTTCCCGGGGCAGGTTCGTCCGCCCGGGGTCAGCCGGCCCTAAGGCGAGGCCGAAAGGCGTAGCCGATGGACAGCGGGTCAACATTCCCGCGCCGGAGCGGTGAGTTTCACCGACGGGGAAGGCGGTAGGTAAGCAGCGCTTGCTGATGGATGCAAGTCTGTTCAACGGGGAAGGCGCGCAGGCAAACCCGCGCGCCACACGTCCGCGTTGTTCAGGGAGCCACCCGCAAGGGAGGCGAGGCTGCCCAGCCATGCCGACAAGAAAAACCCCTAGGAATTGCCGTTCCGACCGTACCTAAACCGACACAGGTGGGAGGGTGCCAAGATACCCAGGCGCTCGAGTGAAACCTCGTTAAGGAACTCGGCAAAATAGCCCCGTAACTTCGGGAGAAGGGGTCCCCCGCGAGGGGGTGCAATGAACGGGTCCATGCGACTGTTTAACAAAAACACAGCACTCCGCAAACCCGCAAGGGGACGTATGGAGTGTGACACGTGACCAATGCGGAAAGGTCAAGGCAAGGGGTCAGGCGCAAGCCGAAGCTCCGAACCAAAGCCCCCGTGAATGTCGGCCGTAACTATAACGGTCCTAAGGTAGCGAAATTCCTTGTCGGGTAAGTTCCGACCTGCACGAATCGTGTAACGCTGTGGGCGCTGTCTCAACGAGGAGCTCGGTGAAGTTGTAGTGCCGGTGAAAATGCCGGATTCCCGTGGAAGGACGGAAAGACCCTGTGAACCTTTACTGTAATCTGGTACTGTTGCCTGGTCGTTCGTATGTAGCATAGCCGGGAGGCTGCGAGGCGCGCTCGTCAGGGCGCGCGGAGCCGTCAGTGAAATACCGGTTTCGATCGAACGGGCATCTAACCCCGCGCCGTAAGCCGGCCGCGGGACACTGCCAGAGGGTCAGTTTGACTGGGGCGGTTTCCTCCCAAACAGTAACGGAGGAGTTCGAAGGTCACCTCAGCGCGGTCGGCAACCGCGCGCAGAGCGCAAGGGCAGAAGGTGGCTTAACTGCGAGAGAGACATCTCGAGCAGATGCGAAAGCAGGACCTAGTGATCCGGCGCTTACTCGTGGCAGTGGCGTCGCTCAACGGACAAAAGGTACTCCGGGGATAACAGGCTGATCGCGCCCGAGCGTCCACAGCGACGGCGCGGTTTGGCACCTCGATGTCGGCTCATCGCATCCTGGGGCTGAAGAAGGTCCCAAGGGTTTGGCTGTTCGCCAATTAAAGCGGTACGCGAGCTGGGTTCAGAACGTCGTGAGACAGTTCGGTCCATATCCTCCACGGGCGCAGGAGATTTGAAGGGAACATTCCCTAGTACGAGAGGACCGGGAATGACGCACCCCTGGTGTTCCGGTTGTCGCGCCAGCGGCATCGCCGGGTAGCCATGTGCGGAACGGATAAGCGCTGAAAGCATCTAAGCGCCAAGCCTCCCCCAAGACAAGATCTCCCATTCGAAAGAATCTCAAGGCGGGTTGCAGACCACGACCTCGATAGGCTGGGGGTGAAAGTGCAGTAATGCATGTAGCCGACCAGTACTAATCCGCCGTGCGGCTTGGCTTATTAACAACGGCCGGAAGTTGGGGAAATGTAAAATGTAGAGTGTAGAATGTAGAAATACGTTTTGCATGAAGCAGATTGCAAAGTACCATGCGGTTCCGGTTGTGTCCCAGAGGAAGATTAGTATGAGATGATGAAAGTTATTTCTACATTCTACACTCTACATTCTACATTCCCAAATTGTCCATCCGCTTATTTTTTCCCGGTGGCCATGGCGGGGCGGCAACACCCGTTCCCATTCCGAACACGGAAGTGAAGGGCCCCAGCGGCAAGGGTACTGCAGGATTCGCCTGTGGGAGAGTAGCACACCGCCGGGATTTTTTTGACAGGGCGCGGACACAAGTCCGCGCCCTGTCTTTTTTGTTTTTAGGACACTCTCCTGTTGCGGCGGCTGAGGACAGCCGCCCTCCAGCGCGAAGTATGGAGGGAAAACAAAAAAATGGAGGGCGCGTGTCCTCACGCGCCGAAACAGGAGATGTGCTGATGTCAAGTGATTTTGTTATAAATTGGAGGGCTCGCGAGGACGCTCGCCCTTCAGGCGCAATGTTTCAAGGCGAAGGGTTGCCAATGGAGGGGGTTGGGTTTATTGAAAGCACTTGCTCGCCGCGTTCATGGAGGACGAGCGGAACGTGATTTTTTTGATGGGCATCCTGTCCTTTAAAAGCGCGTGGAACAGTTCGCAAAGGTTTTCGCACGTGGAAACCTTTTTGGTGACCACAATCCTGTGCTCCGGGTAGGACCAGGCAAGGGGGTGGTCTATCTTTTTCAAGGGGACGCAGTTCACAGGGTCGTTGCAAATCCCGTGCTTTTTGTACACGGCAAGGACCGCCTCAAGAAGCGGGTCGCCCTCTTGGAACAAGGTCGCATGGTGGAAGTGGTCGCAGACTTCCCATGCTTTTTTGAAACCTTCCTTGCAGGCGTGCGCGAACCCGGTGACAGGGTCCACCTTGTCCTCGAGTTCGATGGTCAAAAGGCCGGAGTGGCCGTGAAGGTGCTTGGCTTCCCGCGGCCAGTTCATAAAACGGTGCGCGTATTGGAAGTCGAGGGTGACAATGGAAGTGTACAAGTCGTTCATGGAAAAAGTCTCCTTTCACATGTGTTTTTCACCCACGGCCAAATGCCTAAGGTTCAACAAAAACCCAATGGGTTCCAAACGCCCTTATTATCCCATGCCATGCGCCGGGTTGCAAGTTTTTTCACGCGCGCGACAAAAACCTGCCGGTGCGGGTGTCCACGTTGACGCGCTCGCCCTCGGTCAAATACTCGGGCACCTGGACCATGAGGCCGGTCTCGAGTTTCGCGGGCTTGGCGCGGGCGGTGACGGAGGCGCCGCGCACCACGGGCGCGGTCTCCACCACCTTCAACACGACGCTCGCGGGCAGTTCGATTGCCAGCGCGCGGCCGTCGCAAAAAATGGCGCGGACCTCCTGGTCGGGCGTGAGGAAGTCCGCCTGCGCGGAAATCTCGCCGCGCGTGAAGCCGAACTGTGAAAAGTCCTCGGAGTCCATGAAGACCATTTGGTCCTGCTCGTTGAACAGGTATTGCGCGGGGCGGCGCTCGACGGCCACGTCGCCAAAGGCCTCGTCGCCCTTGCAGGTCATGTCCACCTTCGCCTTGGTCACGATGTTGCGGAAGCGGAGGCGGTAGAGCGTGGCGGCGCCGCGCGCGCTCGGGGTGGAGACGGAGAGGTCTTCGACGATGTGGGGCTGGTTGTTGATCGCGACAACGGAGTTTCGCTCGAGGTCACAGGCTTTGGCCATACGGTGTGAAGGGGGTTAGGGGTTTGGGGTGGGGCCGCCGCGGTGGGTGGCCTTGACGAACTGGGTGTGGAGCCGCGCGTAGGCGCCGCCGGCGGCGACGAGTTCGGCGTGCGTGCCGCGCTCGATGATGCGGCCGTTTTGCAGGAGCAGGACGAGGTCCACGCCGCGGATGGTGGAGAGGCGGTGCGCGACGACGAACGCGGTGCGGCCCTTGAGCAGCAGGGAGAGCGCGCGCTGGATTTTGATCTCGGTGAGGGCGTCTATCGCGGAGGTGGCCTCGTCGAGGATGAGGATGCGCGGGTTGGCGAGCATGGCGCGCGCGAAGCAGACGAGTTGGCGCTGGCCGAGGGAGATGCCCGCGCCACGCTCGCCCACGCGCGTGAGGATGCCCTGCGGGAGCGACTCGAGGGCGTCGCCGCACTCGAGCCGCGCGAGGGCGCCGCGCACCTCGTCGTCCGTGGCGCCGGGGCGGCCCAGGCGGATGTTGTCCATGATGGTGCCGGAGAAGAGGAAGTTCTGCTGGAAGACCACGGCGACCTGCCTGTGGAGCGATTCGCCCGCGACGCGCGTGATGTCGCGGCCGTCGAGGAGGAGTCGGCCGGCGGTGGGCAGGTAGAACTTGGAAACGAGGTTGATGATGGTGGATTTGCCGCTGCCGGTATGGCCGACGAGCGCGACGGACTGGCCGGGCTCGGCGGTGAAGGAGATGTCGTCGAGGACGGGCCGGCCGGGGAGGTATTCGAAGGAAAGGTTTTGGAACTCCACGCGGCCGGCGAGTTCGGCGGGCGCGGCGTCCGGCGCGTCGCGCCACGCGGGCTCGGTGTCGAGCAGTTTGAACACGCGCTCGGCCGCGGCCATGGACGACATGGCGGAGTTGAACTGCTGGCCGATGGCGATGATGGAGGAGAAGAAGAGCCCGGACATGAAGATGAACTGGTACAACGCCCCGATGTCCATGCGCGCCGACACGACGCGCCAGCCGCCAAGCATGAGCAGCACGGCGACGAAGAACTGGTTGTTGAACTCGAGCAGGGGGATGAACAGGCCGGAGGCGCGCGCGACGTCCTGGTTGAAGTTCGCGTGGTCGCGGATGAGTTCGCCGAAGAGCCCGGCGTTCACGCGCTCGCGCGAGAAGCCCTGCGTCACGCGGATGCCGCCGACCGCCTCCGCGAGGGTCGCGGTCACGCGCGCGTAGGATTCCTGGACGGCGCGGTGCACGCGCGAGAGGCGGCGCCGGAAGTGCTGGTTGAGGCCCCACAGCACGGGCGTCATGCCCGCGAGGATGAGGAAGAGCCGCCAGTCGTGCCACGCCATGATGCCGGCCGCGACCACCATCTGCCCGGCCTGGACGAGCGAGACGAACAGCACCTCCTGCACGCCCGCGCGCACCATGTCGGCGTCGGACGTGAACCGCGCGATGAGTTTGCCCGCGCGGATCTCGTTGAAGAACTGCAGGGGCTGGCGCAGCATGTGGCGGAACATTTGCCCGCGCACGTCGTGGACCACGTTCTCGCCCAGTTCCAGCCCGAGGCGCAGGCGGTGCATGAAGATGTACTGGGTGAACGCGACGAGGCCGAGGAACATCAGCGCCGCCGCGAAGACCGCGCCCTCCCTCAGGCTCTTCACCGGCCCGCCGAGGATCGCGGCCGCGGCCCACGTGTTCAACGGCAGCAGGACCGAGCGCAGCAGCACGAGGCAGAGCAGGCGCGTGCGCAGGACCCTGTGGGGCCGCGTGAACATGAAGAGCCGCCGGATGACCGCGAAACTCAGCGGCCGGCTTTCGGTTTCGCCGTCGTCGTGCGCGAGCGAGGCGTACAGGAGCGTGGGTTTGAGCGCGCGGGCCTTCATGGTTTCAACGCTGGCGGTGGAAGAGGTAAACCCCCGCGCCGAGGAACAGGACGTTGGGCGCCCACGCGGTGACCCAGGGGGAGGCGAAATGCGTCAGGAACTTGCACATGATCGTGAGCGCGTAAAAACCGAAGAACATGAGCAGCGCCATCAGCACGCCCTTGGCCACGCTCTGGCGGCCCGTGGCGATGCCCGCGGGGATCGCGAACAGCGTCATGACCAGGCACGCCCACGGCGCGGCGAGGCGGTGCAGCATGTCGTACTTGAGCGAGGGGAGCGTGTCGAGGTTGGGATGGTTTTTGATGTAGCGGCGGCGCGCCTGGAACGAAAGGTTTTCCCAGCGCAAGGACTTGTCACGGAAGTCCTCGGGCGACTCGCCGAGCCACGGGAACGCGCGCCAGGACAGGCGGTTGGCCAGCGGCGAGGGCGGGGGCACGGGGTGCGAGAGTTCGTTGAAGTGGTTTTCAACGGGGTTTTCGAGCCACCACACGCCGTCGAGGTGGCGCGCGGCCGCGGCCGTGACGGCCATCTCCGTGGAGCGGTCCGGCCGTTCGAACTTGATGTGCACGCCGCCCAGGACGGCGGGTTCGTCGGGGTCGAAGCGGTCAATCTGCCAGATGCGGCGGCCCTCGGCGTTGAAGTAACTGGCGCGGCCCGCGCCGCCCGCCGCACCGGCCACCGGCCCCGCGGCCGCGAAGGCGCCGCTCCCCTTGATGGCGTTCATGCGCAGCGCGCGCTCGAACCAGCGCGGCACGACGTACTCGGTGTTGACGAACGCCAGCGCCGTGAACACCAGCGAAACGCCCAGGATGGGCGCGGAGATGGCCAGGAGGCCCACCCCGCCCGCGCGCATGGCGGACACCTCGCTGTCGCGGCAAAAGCGCCACAGCGTGTACAGCGCGGCGAGCATCAGCGACGCCGAAAAAATCCATTCCAAAAACGGCGCGAGCGTCGCCGCGAAATAAAACAGCACCGCCCCCGGCGGCGGCTTGTTCTCAAGGATCGCGCCGAACACGTCGAACATCTGGAGCAGCGTGAACAGCGACGAGAACGTCGCCAGGCAATACGCGAGCGGCCGCAGGAACTCAAGCAGGATGTAGCGCGCGAGGATTTTCAAAACACACCCTCCCCCAGCGCCGCGAACATGGCCCTGCGGCCCTCCTCCACGCACGGGCCGGCGTTGGTGAAGTCCAGCGTGGGCGCGTGCCCGACCGCGGGCGCGACAAGCAGGTCGGGCGGCGTCTGGCGCAACCGCATGCGCGTGATGGTGTTTTCGTAAAAACGGAAACTGCGCGTGAGCACGTTGAAGAACGTCGGCGGCCTCGGGGCGCGGCGGCGGGCCTGCCACGCGTCAAGCGCGTTTTTCACGCGGCTGGCCGGGATGAAGCGGTCCAGTGCGTCCAGCCGCCCGGGGGTCAGGAGCGCGTCGAGGCCGGCGGGCTCGGCGGGTTTTTCCACGGGCGGAAAAACGCCTTGGCGCGTGTTGACGTCCACCGCGATGACATGCGTCGCGCCCAGCGCGCGCGCGGCGGAGACCGGCACCGGGTTCACCAGCCCGCCGTCCGCCAGCAAACGCCCGTCGTGCGGCACGGGCGTGAACACGCCGGGGATGGCGATGGACGCGCGCAGCGCGTGGTGCAGCGCGCCGGAGGTGAACACCACCTCGGACTCCGCGTCCAGGTCCGCGGCCACCACCGCGCACGGGATGCGCAGCGCGTGGAAGTTCTCCGCGGGAATGACGTCCCGCAAAAAGCGCATGACGCGCGTGCCCTTGAGAAGCCCGTCGCGCTGGATTCCAAACTCGAAAAGCAACCCCGCGACGAGCCGCCAGTCCATCGTCTCCGCGATCTCCTCCAGCGCGCCGAGCCGGCCCGACGCGTAGCCGGCCGCGGCGATCGCGCCCGCGCTCGCGCCGGCGATCACGTCCGGCTCGAGGTCCGCCTCGCGCAGCGCGCGCAGCACGCCGACGTGCGCGAAACCGCGCGCGCCCCCGCTGCCGAGCGCGAGGCCCAGCACGCGCGTCCTTGACTTTGTCTTCACGAACATCATGGCGGCGCGAACAGCAGGGCCGTGTTGCATCCGCCAAACCCGGCGGACATTTTCAACGCGCAACGGATGGATTGGCGGACCGCCGTCGCGGGCAGGTTCACCGGGGTTTCGGGATCCCGCTCCAAACATTGCGGCGTGCCGGGGACGACGCCCTCGCGAATGGCCAGGAGCGTCATCACGGACTCCACCGCGCCCGCGGCGCCGAGCAAATGGCCTGTCGCGCCCTTGTGGCCCGCCACCGGGATTTCACGCGCGAGCGCGGGCGAAAGCGCGTCCTCCAGCGCTTGAAATTCCGTGAGGTCGTTCTGTTGCGTCGCGGTCGCGTGCGCGTTGTAGTAGTCCACGCCGCGGGGTTGGATTCCCGCGGCCGCGAGCGCGCGCCGCGCGGCGTCCGCCACGCCCGCCCCTCGCGCGGGCGAGGCGGTCAGGTGGAACGCGTTGTTGTTCGTCGCCCAGCCGAGCAGCGCGCCCGCGGGCGCCGCGCCGCGTTCCTTCGCGGATTCCCGCGACTCCAGCAGGAGCGCGCCCGCGCCCTCCGCGAAAACCGTGCCCGCGCGGTTCCTGTCAAACGGACGCGGCGGCGGTTCCTTGGCCATTGTCCGCAGCGCGCACAGGCCGCTCCAGGCACACAGCGAAACCGCGTCGTACCCCACGGCCAAAACCCTTTGCGCCTCGCCGCGTTGGATCATCCCGGCCGCGCGCGCGATGGCGGACGCGCCGGACGCGCAGGAGAGCGACATCGCCACGCGCGGGCCGTCCAACTTGAAATGTTCCGCGAGCGCGTGCGTGAGCGTGTCATGGCGGAAGTGTTGCCACGCCGCGCCGGGTTCCGGGACGGCCCGGGCCAGTTCGGGTTGCGCGAGTTCGACCAGGCCGAAGTTCGAGGCCGTGACAATGCCCGTTCCGCGTCCCTCCGGGTCGGGGCCGAGCGCCTCGGCCGCGGCGGCGAACGCGAGCCGCGCGGCGCGGGACGGGGGAAGGGATGAAGGATGAAGGATGAAGGATGAAAAAAATTCTTCGGGCACAAGGCCCGCGCGGACGCATGCCATGCCGCCGAGTTCGAAGCGCGCGGGGGGGATTTCAACGAAGGGCGAAAAGCCCGGACGCGGCGCGGCGAGCGCGTCCCACGTTTCGTTGGCCGACCGTCCCAGCGGCGTCACCGCCCCGAGCCCGGTCACAAAAATTGGATGGGAGCAAGACATTCCGTTTTGTTTTTTTTATTTGCGTATGACGGCCAGGATTTCGTCGCGCTTGACCCTCATGAACTCGGGGGAGGCGGCCTCGAGGTTGAGGCGGACGAGGGGCTCGGTGTTGGAACGGCGGACGTTGAACCACCAGCCGGGATACTCCACGCTCACACCGTCGAGTTCGTAGACGTTCGCGCCGGCGGCTGCGTGCGTTTGCTTGATTTCCTCCAAGATTTCGCCGGGGTCGCGCGAAACCTTCGAGTTGATTTCGCCGCTCTGCGCGTACACGCGCAGGGGCTCGACAAGACGCGAGAGGGGCGCGCCGGCGCGGGCGGCGATGTTGGCCACAAGGAGCACCGCGAGCGCGGCGCTCTCGGAGGTGTGGTTGGCCTTGAAATAGTAGTGGCCGCTGAGTTCGCCCGCGAAGGCCGCGTTGTGCTCGCGCATCTGCTGCTTGATGAAGGAGTGGCCGACGCGGCTCATCAACGGCGTGCCGCCGCACGAGGCGATGGTCTCCCGGACCACGCGCGACGAACGGAGGTCGTAGTACACCGGCCCGCTTTCGAGGGCCAGCATCTCGCGGGCGATGAGCGCCGTGATGAAGTCCATGGGGATCACCGCGCCGGTCTCGTCGAGGAAGCCCACGCGGTCGGCGTCGCCGTCGAACGCCACGCCAAAGGCGTGGTGGCCGGCGCGCATTTTTTCCTGGAGGGCCTTGAGCGTGTGGGCTTCGAGGGGGTTGGCCTCGTGGTTGGGGAACGTGCCGTCAAGCGTGTCGAAGAGCGGGTCAATGTCGAGGAGGTCCTGGAGCGGCCTGGCCTCGAGGATGCCCATGCCGTTCGCGTAGTCGGCCGCGACGCGGAGTTTTTGCGCGGGCCGCGGGAAGGCGTGGATGAACTCCGCGTACTCGGCGGAGATGCCGCGCGACTCCAGCGCGCCGCGCGTTTCGGGCCTGGGCGCGAAGTTTTTTTCGAGGATGATTTTTTCGATTTTTTCAATGCCCGTGGCGCCGCTGACGGGGATGGCGTTTTCACGGCAGAGTTTGAAGCCGTTCCACTCCTTGGTGTTGTGGGACGCGGTGATCATGACCGAGCCGTCGGCGTGGAGTTTGCCGCACGCGTGGTAGGTCATGGGCGTGGAGGCGTAGCCGAGGTCCGTGACGTTGAACCCCTGGTCGCGCAACCCGTTGGAGAGGGCGATGAAAAGCGGTTCGGAATGCGGGCGGCAATCGCGCCCGACGACGATGGTCTTGTTGTTGCCGCCGAGGAACGTGGCGAAGGCGCGGCCGATGTCGTACGCGGCGGCGTCCGTGAGGTCCGCGCCGTAAACGCCGCGGATGTCGTAGGCCTTGAAGATGGAAGGCATTCGGGAATCCTTTCGTGGTGTGCTGCAAAAGGGAAAAGTATAACCTGAAAACGCGCGGGATGCAAGGCCGTGAAAAGCGGCCTTGTTTTTTCGCGCCCATTGGGTCAAGCCGGCGTGACGCGCAGCACGGTGGAAAACGGGGGTTTGCCGATGTCCACCGCAAGGCCGGATTGGAGCGTTTTCCCGGACAAGGTCTTTTTCCCGCGCATGGCCAAGTCCTCCAGGACGTACTCCGAATCCCCCCGCAACGCCATGATGTTGAGGACGCACCTGTCCGCCGCGCATCCTTCCCGCGCGAAGATGAACACCACGCCGGAGTCCGCCGCCCTGTCAAAAAATTCAAAGGCCAGGACCGCGCCGCATGTGACGGCAAGGGGATAAAACGAACGGTTCAGGTACGGCCGGACGGTGTTGTAGCGTTCGATGAGTTCCCGCGCGCGGTCCAACGCGAACGGGCCGTTCCCTTGATAGTCCTCGCCACTGTCCGCGATCCAACCCAGGCACAGGGTCGCGGCGGCGGCGGAGTTGAAAGGGTAATCGTCGTAACGGTTGACGTGCGCGGTGAACGCCACGGCCGGGAGGTAGTGCGCCAGCGCAAACAGGGAATTTTGATCCACCTCCGGGCGGAACCAATAGTCCGTTTTTTGATGGGTGTGGAAGCGTTTCAACATTTCGATGTCCAGCCGCCTGCCGCCCGACGAACAGCCGTCCATGAACAGGCCGGGATGGTTTTTCCGGAGTTTGTCGAGGAAGCCGTACAGGCCGTTCACGTATTTGATCTCCGTGATTCCGACGCGGTCCGGCGCGTCGTTGGCGTCCCAGTGCGCCAGCGGGTCCATGTTGAAATCCTGCCGGTAGCAGGTGATTCCGTCGCGGAGGATCTTGTCCTCGACAATCGCGTAAATGTGGTCAACGGCCTCGGGGATTCCGAGGTTGAGCAACGCGTGTTCGCCCGGGGCCAAGTCCCCCGCGCCGGGGTTGTTGGCGCGCAACAGCCAATCCTTGTGTTTCAACGCGAGCGTTGTTCCGGCCACGACCCGCTCGAGTTCGAACCACAGGCCGTAGCCCATGCCACGCGCCTTTGCCGCGTCCGACACGGGCTTGAACCCGCGCGGGTATTTGTGCGGGTCGGCGTCCCAATTCCCGGCGCCCAAGGGCCAGCCGCCCGGGAACCATCCCGCGTCGGTGATGACGTTTTCACAACCTAACGGCTCGAGCGCGCTGATGAGACGGATTTGGTTTTGCTCGTCGCACTCGTTCAACCAATGGCCCCCGCGCGTGAAGCAGGTGTTGCAAAAAAGGTGCGGCGTCTTGCCGCGTCCCTTGGCCGCGGGGATGTAGTGCTCGAGCAGCAACTCCCGGAAGGCGTTGTTGGACTCAAGCGGGTCGCCCTCCCAAAACAACGCGACCATGGAGCCGAGCGCCAGCCTCTCGCCCGGCCGCACAATGAAGCGCGAGCGTTCCATGCCCGCGGAGACGTCGAGCGCGCCGCCCGTGTTTTTCATCGCGCATTTCCATTGGCCGGTCCAGCCGACGGCGATGATGATGTGGCCGCGCCCGGTGTCCACGCGGAAAAACGGAAGGTCCTTGTTGGAACTCCTTCCGCCGGTAGCAGAGAGGACAGCCTCTCCGCCTTCAGGTATGACGACGTCGCTTTGCGTGAAATCGTCGGGTGTGGAAAGCCCGCCCAATGTCTTGTGAAGCAGGTACGATCCGTCCTTCAGCGGCGCGTCCACGGCGAATGCGAGCGTTGAAAAATTTTCGACGAGCCGCGTGTTTTTTGTCCCGGTGTTTTCGAGCGTGACGCGCATGTCAAAGGCGGGGAGCGCGTCAAATTTTTTCACCGTGGCGGAAACCACAAGGCCGCCGTTTTTTTCGTCCTCGGAAAAACGCGCCGAATCAACGGTGGTTGTTTGGGCCCATTCGCCAAGGAAGTCGCGCGAGCGTTTTCCGCCATACGTGAACGCGAAGGGCAGTTTGCCGTTTGCCGCGTTTACGATTTCATCGAGCCACATGGGGGTTTCCTTTTACGGCGCGGCCTTGGTCGCGGCGGTGATGGCGAGCAACGCGGGCGCGCCCCAACGGCCGTTGGCCGCGCGGAGGAGATCCACGGAGGCGATCTCTTTTTCTGGCGACGGGTTGTCCCATTGCATGGCGTACACGACCGGGCGCAGGTTTGAGCCTTCAGGCGCGGGGCCGACCCACGCCAAGGCCGCGTTGGCGTACGACACGGGCGACTCGGCCTGCCAGTGCCCGATGTCACGCTGCCACGCCACGGGAACCTCCACGGACTCGCCGTCGGCGTAGTTGACGCGATAGGTGAACATGGGCCACGGACGCGGGTCGCCGGCGTGGTCGCGGCGGTTCCAAATGTCGTTGGAGGCGTTCCACGTGTGCAGGAAGTACAGGCAGTCGGCCTTGCCGCCCACTTCAATCCCGGTGGCCTCGGTGACGTCGGCGGGCAGGCGCCCGTTGTTGCCATGCAGGGAAACGGCGCCGGCCACGGGGCTGGTGCGGAAGTCCATGGTGGCGAAACGGATGTCGGCGAACATTTGCTCGCCCGCGGGCATGCGGGAAAGGTCGTCCTTGTTGGGCTGCATGAACCACGCGGGCGCGAGGTCCTGGGTGAGGCAGAGGTTGAAGTGCTGCTGGGCGATGGGAATGGGACGGTAGTCGAGGCGCCAGCCCGCGGTGGGACGGCCGCCTTCGGCGAACACGGCGCCGAGGTTGGAGAGGAGGGTCTTGAGGATGGTGTCCTTCTTGCCACGGTTGACGGGGTTGGTTTCCTCGTCTTGGAAGAGGAGGTTGACCAATAGGACGCCACCTGCGGGCAAGGGACTGCCCGCCCTACCTATGTCATAGCGCACGATGCCGCCGATGTTGTCAACGGGGAGGACGCGGGCTTGCCAATCGTCACCGCGCGCGGCGAAGATGCGCATGGTGTCCACGCCGGTGAGTTGGCCGCGGAATTGCTCGAGGGTGTGGTATTCGACGGCCCTGAAGGTGAGTTTTTGCGCGGTGCGGCCGCCGAGGTCGAAGGTCTGCGGGCTCTTGTCGTTGGCGAGTTCGAGGCGCATGGGCTCGGGGTCGTCGTCGAAGCGCAACTCGACGGCCTTCATGCGCTGGTAGCCGTGGTTGGGCGCGATTTCGACGGAGGCGAGGGGGTAGGGTTTTTCCCATTTGGCGATCCACACGGCGCCTTCGCCGGTGCCGGTCTGCCAAATCCACATCCAGGTGTCGTCGCCGGTGAAGCCGTTGACCATGTTGCGGCTGTTGCCGTCGGGGTGCTTGGCGACGTGCTCGTCGTTGTGGTGGGGGCTGAAGGGGCCGGGCGAGAAGGGGGCGAGGTCGTTGGCGGCGTCCACCACCTGGCTGAACATGTCGCTGACGGGCTCGCGCAACTCCATCCAGTTGAAGATTTTTTTGCCGGTGTCCATGACGAGGTCGCCGGTGGAGAGGCCCGCGGCCACCCAGTCGCGGCGCGGGGCGAATTGCACGCGCTCCATGGCCATGGGGCGGAGCAGGTTTTCGACGCCGACCAGGGCGTTGAAGGCCGCGAGGTTTTCGGGCGCGAGGTCGTTGATGACGAGCCAGCCGCCGGCCTCCATGAAGGCGCGCAGTTTTTCAAGTTGCGCCGCGCTGGCGCCGGCCACGACGGACATGGGCGCGGCGAGGAGGACGTTCCCGGCCTGTTCGGGCGCGGGAACCGCGGCGTCGAGGCCGGCGTGCTGCGTGGCCCACGCGCCGGTGCGGGCGAGCGCGCGGCCCGCCGGGGTGTCGGCGCCGAGGAGCGAGCGCACCTCCTTGCGGACGGGCGTGTAGTCGGCGAGGCGGTTGACGAGGTTGTCAAACAGGCGCGTCATCACGGGGTCAGCCGCGTCGAGTTTGTCGCCCACGGCGAACTGGCAGAGGGCGAGCAAGCCGTCGCCGGTCGGCGCCTCGAAGTACGCGGAGAAGTTGAGTTCCTCGTCGCACTGCGCGAGGCTCTTGAGGCTGGACGACTTGCGCCACACGTTGCGGTAGGTGATGTGGTCCTTGGAACGGCAGAAGAAGTCGTCGTCGTTCAATCCCGCGAAAACGGGGTGGCCGGGGTTTTCGAGGAACGCGATGCGGCCGACAAAGGCGGTGGGCTCGGCCTCGACCGGAAGGGCCTGGTGGCGGAGCGGGTTCGCCTGGTCGAGCATGACCACGCGGCCGCCCGCGAGCGCGAAACGCTGCCACGCGGAGGACGACGCCTCCTCGCGCGAAACGGTGTCCGCGCCGACGAGGAGTTTGCCGCCTTCGGGAACCTCCTTCAAACCGGACACTTCCTCAAACGCGACGCCGCGCGCCTCGAGGCGTTTTTTGGCCGCGCCATGCGCGTCCCACACATACAACGAAGTGTTGAATCGCGGCTTGGCCGCGGCGTCGGGGTTGAGGATCCACACGTCCTTGTCCTCGCGGAAAACCTCCTCGCCGTCGCGCACGCAGCGCACGGTGAACACGCGGGCGCCGCGGCCGGCCGCGATTTCGTCGCCTTCTAAATGGCCCGCCGCGATTTGCACCGTGAACGGGTCGCTGCGTCCGCCGGGGGCCAGCGTGTACGCGCGTTCGCCCCACACCGCGGGCTCCGCGCCCGGCTTGTGGATGGCCCAGCGCACGGTGATGGGCGTGCCGAATTGCGTCTGGTTGAAGAGGCGCAGCGTGCGCGGGAAGTTCTTGCCCGCGGCGAACGTGCGGTCCCACTCGCGGCACAGCGCGGCCACGGGTTGCCAACTCACCCAATACGACGGGGTGGCGGCCTCGAGCCACATGTGCCACGCGGCCACGCCGTCCCAGCGGTAACCCTCGGAAAGCATCTTGGCGTACAGGCCGCGCGCGGGGAACGCGGCGGCGCGCCCCAGGGCCGCGGCGTCGCCGCCGAACATGGAGAGTTCGGAGGGCTTCCAACCGTTGGCGAAGAACGCCTCGCCGTGGAACACGGGCTTGCCCTTGGCCATGATCCAGTTGCCGTGCTGCTTGCCCGCCTCGGTGTAGGTGACGGAGTTGTCGTAGAAGCCGTCGGGCAGGTCGCGGCGCGTGCGGCCCGCGTAGTCGTCGTAGTGCGCGCCGTTGACGGGCATGGACTGGTCGCGCAGCGCGCGGCCGCCGTCCACCATCGTGGGCCGCGTGGGGTCGAGCACCTCGACCGCTTGCGCGCCGCGCCGGATCTCGGGCTCGGCCTGCGCGGCCATGCCGAGGTTGTTGGCGTTGATGTAGACGATCTCGTTTTCGACCGACCAGATGAGCACGGACGGATGGTTGCGCTCGGACTTCACCTGCGCCTGGATTTGCTCGATCCAGTTGTCGAACAGCGGGCGGAACGCGGTGCGGAACTCCTTGCCCGTGGCGTCCCACGCGGAGCGCGTCAGACCGTGCCAATAGTTGCACCCCATGCCCTCCATGCCCATGGAACTTCGCACGACCATGCCCGACTCGTCCGCGTTGGCCATCGCCTGGCGGCGGTTGAAATACCCCCACAGGCGGATGATGTTCATGCCGGACTTGCGCTCGGCCTGGTCCAGGCTTTGCAGGTTGCCCTGCTTGCCCGTGTCATCCGCCCAGAACTGCCACGGCACGCCGTTGAGCGTGAACAGGTCGCCGCGCCAGCCCCACTCGCGGAACCCGAAGCGCGTGTCATGCGCGTCCACGCCGAAGGGCGACTCCACAAACGTGGTCAGCACGTACAGCCGCGGGTCGGAGGGCCACCACAACTTCACCGCCGCCCCGCCGCCGCCCGGCACGCCCTCGACCGTGAACGGCGCGCGCACCTCGGTCTTCAGCGTCTGGCCCGGCATCACCACCAGTTTGCGGACGGGCATGGACAGCGCCGGCTCCGTCTCCAGCGCGCCGTACTGCCCCACGGGCGTCTCGCGCGTCCAAGGCCGGATTTCGCCGCCGATGGCAACCTCCACGGACTCGTCCAGCGGGTTGTGGACCTCGTACTCCACCGCCATCCCGCGTTGCGACACCCACGTCTTCACAAACACGTCCGCCGTGTACACCGGGCCGCGCGCCACCAGCGACGGCGTCTCCAAAAGGCCCGTCCACGGCCTCGCCGACATCGGCACGTCCATGCTCGGCCCCGCCCAGTTGAACGACCACGGCGGCGAACTGAACCACGGGCGGACGCCCGCCCTGGCCCAGTTCACATTCATGAAGTCGTCGTTGCCGCGCACCAGCGAGTAACGCTTGGTCTTCAGCGAAAAGATGATTTCATTGACCTCGCCCGGGCGCACCGCCGCGGTGGCGTCCACCGACCACGGCGCGAGAAAGTTCTTCGTGCCGCCGAGGTACTGGCCGTTCACAAACGCGCCGATGACCATGCTGAAGTTCGGCACGTCCAGTTGGAACGAACGCCCCTCCCACGACGCCGGGACGAACACCCGCGCGCGGAACAGCACCCGGTGCGCGAGGCGCAGGTCCAGACGGATGTCCTCCAAATTGTTGTGCGGCACATTGATGGCCGTCCAGCGCAGCGAGTCAAAATGCTCCGGCAACACGGCCATGGGTTGCAGGCGGTCCGCCTCGTCCACGCCCTCCCACTCGTCCACACGCGCGAGTTCCCACTGGCCGTTAAGCATAATGGCTGGAGGGCGAGTGTCCTCACGAGCCGTGAACACATGCGCCGCCGCCGTGCGGTCCGCGTCCGTCTGGTGGTCCTCGTCCGGCGCGAACTTCCCGTACGGCACGAACGACCCCGGTGGCGCGAACACGATCGCGTCGCCGAGGAACACATCCTTGTCCGGCTTCCCGCCCGCCTTGGCCTGCGCCGTGAAGCGCAACTCCACCACATGGTCGCCCTTGGCCAGTTTCAACGCCGTGGCCGGGCGCACCCACGAGAGGTCAATGTCGCCGTGGACCGCGGTTTGGCGCAGGTCGTCGCCAAAATCGTTTTTCGAAAGCGTCCGCCACTCGCCGTCATCGAGGCGCCAGTCAAAATCCGCCCGGCGGTGGAACTCGTACCCGACGCGCATCCACACGTCATACTCGCCCGCCGCCGCGACGGGGAACGCCCACGCCACGGTCTTGCCCTCCTCGCCGAACGCCTCCTCCGCGGCCTTGCCCGCGGCGAACTCAAACTGCATCGCCTTGCCGCCGCTGTACACCTCGGCGTCCTCCCAACGGTTCACGCCGGGGATGGCGTCCCAGCCGTCGCCGTCCTCCATCTCGAGCCAGGTGACGGCGTTTTTTTGCGCCGACGCCGTCAAAAACGGCAACGCGCCAAGAGCGGTGACACATGCTTGCTTCAGCAACTTCTTCATGGGGTTCCTTTGCGTTTGATTGCGCCCAACCACGGGTTGTGAGGGGTACAGCAAACCCCGTGCCATCGAAAAATTGAAGAAGTCGAAAAATCGCCGTGGTTTTTTGTTTCGATTATAGTGTTTCGCTTCCACATGGGCAGAGTCAGGGCGAAGCCCTGCAAATCAATAGCGTAGGGCAACGCCCTACGTTTGGGGTGCGCAACCTCATCAAGGCTGAAAGCCTTGAATCAAAAGATGCAAGGCTTTCAGCCTTGTGTTTTTACACAAATCATTTCGTA
>Ga0082212_10003464_pt1 | contig 22365 bp, 17 predicted proteins | sample TergutNt197P3_FD_71548 | JGI IMG/M metagenome (GOLD analysis project Ga0082212, IMG submission 71548) | Neocapritermes taracua P3 segment gut microbial communities from Petit-Saut dam, French Guiana - Nt197 P3 | ecosystem: Host-associated > Arthropoda: Insects > Digestive system > Gut ...
AGCCGTCATAATCCCCGTCTTCACCTGCCGCCATAAGATCGCCGGTCAACAGAAAATAAAATTCGTCTTTCGGGGTAAAACCCGCACTCCCTTCTGTCACTTTCCAAATGCCTTCAAGAGTACTTTTTCCCATAGCGGCTTTATTGTAAGTGTAGCGATCGTCATACTCGTCGGTAATGGTCAGGGTGTTGCCTGAAAGACTGTACTCCCATTCATCATAACCGTTTCTGATGTTGATAGTCCTGTTTGTATAGGTAAAAGACGCCCCCTCGTAGGCGGGATCGTCCTTGTCATCCGTACCCAGCATGATATTACCGAAAAATACCAGTTCGATGAAGTCGGGTTCGTCTTCCCCTCTTCCGTCCCAAACCCAGCGGCCCTCAAAAGGGCTGATCCTGACCTGCTGCGCGTTAATGACACCGGCCAGAGCGAAGAATATTGTAAGCAGAAATACGATTCTTTTCATTGGTTCCTCCGTAGTTTGCCAATATAACATAAAAAAAGGGAGAAAGTAACAGGGGTGGATTGAGGACGGCGGCTCGTTTATCAATAACCGCTTACTACTAGTAAATAATAACTACTCCCTGTTATACTCAAACGAAAGAAAAAAACTTTGCGGAAATCCGTTCCGCAGTAGGAGGCTTTAATGAAGCATTTTACCGCGCCGAAAGCGGGTAAATTCCTTAACCCGAAAATGGTTATCTTTGGGTTGGCGGGGCTTATCGTGGTGATACTTCTGGCGACCAGTGTGTATATCGTGGATCAGACCGAAGAGGCTGTGATAACCCGCTTCGGAAGGTTTATCGACAAGAAGGGGCCGGGCCTGCAATTTAAACTGCCGTTCGGCATTGACCGTAACTACACGGTAAACGTAAAGACGGTACAGACACAGGAATTCGGTTTTCGTACCGTCAGGGGCGGATCCAGCCAGGTCTTTTCGAACCAGTCGCCTTTTCCCGTGGCCCAGTACTCGTCCCAGACAGGCGAATCAACCATGCTTACCGGCGATCTCAATATCGTCGAAGTGGAATGGATCATCCAGTACAGGATTGTCGATCCCAGGGCGTGGACTTTTAACGTTAACGAGCGGATCGCCACAATACGGGACGTGTCCCGTTCGGCGATCAACATGCTGGTGGGCGACAGGGCGATAATGGATATTATGGGGGCGGAACGCAGCGCGATTGAAGCCGCCGGAATGGATTTTATGAACATGACCTTCCGCAACTACGGCCTGGGGATCAGCGTGATCGCGGTGAAGCTGCAGAACATCGTTCCTCCTTCGGGTGTTCAGCAGGCGTTCGACGATGTGAACAAGGCCATTCAGGATATGAACCGGCTGATAAACGAAGGCCAGCAGGTGTACAACGAGGAGATCCCCAAAACGAGGGGCGAAGCCGACCGTATGATTCAAGTCGCACGGGGTTACGCCGCCGAAAGGGTGAACCGCGCAAACGGCGATGTCGCCCGGTTTAATTCGGTGTACGACGAATACCGCCGCTCCCCGGAGGTTACCCGTCAGCGGCTCTACTACGAGATGATGGAAGAGGTGTTCAAAGGCGAGGAGGGTACGGCGATTATCGACCGCAATTTGCGGAATTTCCTGCCCATGATGAATCTGGGGGGGAACAGATAATGAATAAAACACTGAAACTTATTATTGTTATTGCCGTTGTTGTTATCGGCATTTTTATCGCGGGCCCGTTTTACACCATTAACGAAGGTGAACAGGCTGTTATCGTGCAGCTCGGGCGGCTTGTTAACGTTGTTACCGATGCCGGCCTGCACGTTAAAATTCCCTTTATTGACGAAGTGGTACGCTACCCAAAACGGATCATGGCGTGGGACGGTGAGGCCCAGAATATGCCCACACGGGAAAGGCAGTTTATCTGGGTAGACGTTACTGCCCGCTGGCGCATTTCCGATCCTCAGAAATTCTACGAATCCATTCAGACCATCGACGCGGCGTATTCAAAACTCGCCGAAATTATCGATTCGGAAGTGCGTACCGTTGTTGCGGAAAACTACCTGCGTGAATCGGTGCGGAATTCCAATATTTTACTGGAGAGGAGTTCCGATGCGGATCCTCTGGGACTGGGTGACAGTATCGATATCGACATCAGCACTTCGGCGATTCAGTCTTCCACGGAATACGAAGAGATCCTCCGGGGCCGCCGCCAGCTTGCCGAGGAGATTCTCGACCGTTCAAGGCGCATGGTTCCCGAATACGGAATTGAACTGATCGACGTGGTAACACGGCAGATCCGTTATTCCAACGAACTCACCCAAAGCGTTTACGCCCGTATGATCAAAGAACGGAACCAGATAGCCCAGCTCTTCCGTTCCGAAGGCGAGGGCCGCAAGGCGGAATGGCTTGGAAGAATGGACAACGAAAAACGTTCCCTGCTGTCTTCAGCTTACAGGGACGCCGAAGATATCCGGGGAAAGGCGGACGCGGAGGCAACGAGGATCTACGCCGACGCATACAACCGCGACAGGGGCTTTTTTGATTTCTGGCGTGCGGTGGAGTCTTACCGAACCACTCTGCCGAAATTCGACAAGACCCTTTCAACGGACATGGAATATTTCCGGTATATGTACAGTCCGAGGTAACTTTTGAAAAATGCCTCATGCGGAGATCGCAAAAGTGCAGAGAGAAATTTTATAATTTCCAAAATATATTTTGTTATACTGTTTTTTGCATTTTTTGTTCCAATCTTTTTCGGTTGCAAATCGGTGCAGCCGAAAGGAGCGGCTCCCGTTCCTTCCGTTTCGATTGAATTCGACCGTATCGAAGCGGAACGCCCTGGTTATATTGAACTGCATTACAGGATCAGGGCTGAAAATAAGCATTCCCTCCCGTTAAATATCGACGTCAAAAACCTGAAAGCGACGCTGGACGGAATCGTCATCATCGGTGATTCCGCTGGTCTTGATTTTGGGGGGAAAATAAATTTTTCCGTGGAGCCGCATGCCGCAACCGAAAAACCGTTTGCGATGAATTTGAATCTAAAATCATTGGCGGATCGGGAGATAGCCGAAGGGGATCATTCTGTCAGGCTTACATTTAATACGGCGTACGACTATTCCGGTGCGGAGCCGTTTTTTATTGAATTTGGCATAACCACAGCCTTTCCCCGTATTAGGGAGCCTGAATTTTCGATTATATCCATTGCCGTTTTACAGGCGGAATTGATCAACACCCGGTTTAAGGTAAATCTGCGAATTGATAATCCCAATGTATTTCCGCTCGATCTTTCCGCTTTTAATTACCGGCTCTACGGCGACGGCCGGTTTTGGGCCGACGGCAAAAAAACCGATGCGATGCACATTCCGGCGCAGGATTATGCCGAAACGGAACTTTTTCTTGTGATGAATTTTATGGGAATGCAGCGGGGGCTTTTGGATGACATAATCGCCATGCGCGAAGTAAATTACCGCTTTAACGGTACGGTGGAAATCAGTACCGGCGTTTCATGGCTGCCGCAATTTCGCGTGGATTTTGACCAGTCCGGCCAGGCGGAAGTGTTGCAGTGATAAGGCGGAGTAAACCGAAGTACTCCATAATTAATTCCTAAGCAAACATTAACGATTTTTAAAAATATCCTAATTCCACTTTAACATTGGTCATAAATCCTGAATTCAACGTTTACCAAAAGAAAGAGGTATAAAAAAGCATGAAAAATCTCTGTAGCTCATTGGACAGATTAGACATTTTTACGGAATAAATGATTTATACCAACGAAAGGAGAAATGAAAATGAAACTCAAACTTAAATTAAGCTGTTTGGTGATCGCCATTATGACGATCGTGGTAGCAGGAATCGCCATTCTGCTTTTAAGCCAGTCTTCCAAAAGTGCCCGCGAACTGAGTCTGGAGAGCCTATACCGCATGGCCGACCATCAGGCAGAATTCTGGATGGGCCGCGAAGAAGTATACTTAACAATTATACGTACAATAGCAAATGTAATGGCGGATTTTGAAAGTATACCCCCTGAAACCAGGCGGGACAGGTATGACGCCATACTCGAAGGTACGCTAATCGCTGAGCCGAACCTTGTCGGCATGTATTCGATTTGGAAGCCCAATGCGATTGACGGCATGGACAGCCGGTATATTGGCCGTACCGGCTCCACCCCGACAGGTCAATACGCCATGGCGTATACCAAAGAATCGGGGCAGTTATTCGGGAGAGCCAGTATTGATGTGGAAGATACGATGACCCGTCTGAACGGCCCCCTCGCACGCATTGACCGCATTGACAATCCGCATACCCGGATCATTCAGGGAAAGGAGGCGATTGCGATCATCATGCAGGTTCCCGTCATAAACCGCCGCAACGATGAAGTAGTTGGAGCGGTCGGCCTTCTTTTGAATACCGCTGTAGGGCAGGTAATGGTGGAACGGGTTTTAGCCCAAAACGAAAACATAGCCGCAATGGTGTTATATTCCGGAAACGGTTTTATAATGGGCCACTCAATTTCTGACCGGGTAGGGAAAATGATGACCGATGTGGACACAATATACAGCGACCGTATGCAGGAAGTCGGTAATGCCGTTCGTGATGGAAAGAATTTTGAAGCCAGAATGTATTCCCCCGCTTTTCAGACAGACCTTGAATTTGCTCTGCGCCCCATCAGGATAGGCAACTCTAACAATATATGGTCGGTAATGCTTGCGACTACACACGATTATATCATGAAGGAAGTAAATAGCCTGACCAAATTTACCATTGCATTGGCTTTAATAGCCATCCTCGCAGCTGCGGTAATCATCTACTTTACTTTGCAATATGTTACCAAACCGGTCGTCAAGGTAGCGGAAACCCTTAAAGATATTTCCGAAGGTGAAGGGGATTTAACGCGGTCTATAACCACAAGTTCAAAAGACGAAATAGGCGACCTTGCCCGGTACTTCAACAAGACTCTGGAAAAAATAAAAACCCTGGTCTCCTCCATAAAAAGAGAGGCGGGAGTGTTATCAGACATTGGCACCGACCTCGCCAGCAACATGAACGAGACCGCCTCCGCAGTGAACCAAATTACCGCCAATATCCAAAGCATCAAAGGCCGCGTATTGAATCAAAGCGCCAGCGTCAGCCAAACCCACGCTACCATGGAACAGCTTGTAATCAACATCAATAAACTCAATGCGCATATTGAAGACCAAACCTCTCATGTATCCGGCGCTTCTTCCGCTATGGAAGAAATGGCGGCCAATATCCAGACGGTTACCGCAACGCTCGCCAACAACGCAACAAATGTTCACGCCTTGCGGGATGCGTCTGAAGTTGGACGCACCGGATTGCAGGAAGTTGCGGCGGATATTCAGGGAATCGCCCGCGAATCAGAGGGGCTAATGGAGATCAACTCGGTGATGAAGAACATCGCCAGCCAGACCAATCTGCTTTCGATGAACGCCGCGATTGAAGCGGCTCACGCAGGAGAAGCGGGCAAAGGGTTTGCCGTAGTAGCCGATGAAATCCGAAAACTTGCGGAAAGTTCCGGTGAACAATCGAAAACCATCGGCACGGTGCTTAAAAAGATTAAAGGTTCAATCGACAAGATCATGAAATCCACTGAAAACGTACTCACCAAATTTGAAGCGATTGATTCAAGTGTAAAGGTTGTATCGGATCAGGAAGAGCACATACGCAATGCAATGGAGGAACAGGGGGCAGGAAGCAGGCAAATTGTTGACGGTGTCATTCAGGTAAACGAAATAACCTGGCAGGTGAAGAGCGGCTCTCAGGAAATGCTTGAGGGATCTAGGGAAGTAATACAGGAAAGTAATAGCCTCGAAAAAGCAACGCAGGAGATCACTTCGGGTATGAACGAGATGGCCGCCGGTGCGGATCAAATTAATATTGCGGTAAACCATGTCAACGAGATAAGCAGCAAGAACCGTGAAGGCATTGAAACTTTGATAAAAGAGGTTTCACGTTTTAAGGTGGAGTAAACCAAAGTAATTTATTCAATCCGTTTCCAGCCTGTTTGACGATCTTAAGAATTTATGAGAGCCGGACAGGAAAATACCTAACAAAAAGGAGTGTTATTATGCGAATAGCCATGTTTGTGGAAAAAACGGATTACGATATTCTTGATAGAATTCTAGAAGGCGAATATATTGTCCCGGTTTATCAGTCAATTGTATCGTTAACCGACGGGCATATTTTTGGTTACGAGGCTCTCAGCAGAATATCTGAAAAAGAACTCGAAATGAATGTTGAGCAGGTATTCAGAACGGCTGACAAAATGAACAGGTCATGGGAACTTGAAACCTTGTGCAGAACAAAAGCCCTGCAAAACGCCGTGCATCTTGAAAACGGTAAAAAACTCTTTCTGAACGTGAATCCCAATATTATTCACGATCAAGAATTCACAAATAAATTTTCCGGAGAATCATTTACAAAAAGCCGTTTGTACGAATACGGCCTGGATTACAAAGATATCATTTTTGAGATCACCGAGCGCGTTGCCATAATAGACAATGTGGCATTTTTAGGTTCTATTAATCATTATAGAAATCAGGATTACGGAATAGCCATAGACGATGTCGGGGCGGGTTATTCCGGACTCAATACCATAGCAAGCGTCAGACCCGATATTATCAAACTTGACATGGAGCTTATCAGAGACATTGACAAGGATGAGACAAAACAGTTTTTGTGCAAAGCGATGGTTGATTTCTGTGAGAACGCCGGAATTCTTCTGCTTGCCGAAGGAATTGAAACAGAAGAAGAACTAAAAACCCTTATAAAGTTGAATGTTGAACTTGGGCAGGGGTATTTTTTAAGTATTCCGCAGCAAACATTCGTTGATCTGATGCCGGAAAAAATTGAAATGATAAAAAAGTACCATTCAAAAGAATATTCCGAAAAAATCAGAAGTTCGGTTTATCCGATAATAGGACATTTGTCCAAACAGGGAAATTGTTTTTCTCCAGATGAAAAAACAGAAGTTATTTACGAAACCATGAAAAACAACCCCACCATTACCGATTTTACCATTGTTAGGGATGGTGTTGCGGAGGGGTTCATGTCACGAAACAACTTTAATGAAATATTCGGAGGCAGATACGGGTTCAGTCTTTATTCCAAAGAATGTATTCAGGAACTGGCAGAAACCGATTTCTTAAGGGTGAATTACGATATGCCTGTAGACCAGGTATCCAGACTTGCCATGCAAAGATCTTCCATTCATCTTTACGATCCCATTGTGGTTGAACGAGAAGGAAAATATTCAGGCATTGTAACAATAAAAGATTTGCTTGATTCTTGTACGAGAGTGGATATAGACATCGCCATGCACTCAAATCCGTTAACAGGGTTACCGGGCAATCTATTGATTGAGAAGGAAATACTTAACCGTATTTTCGGAAACAATCCGTATTGTATTACATACTACGATCTTGACAGTTTTAAAGCATACAACGACGCTTACGGCTTCCAAAACGGAGACAAAATGCTCGCACTTGTCGCGGATACTTTAAAATCATGTGCCGTCAGAAATGAATTTATAGGGCATATAGGCGGTGATGATTTTATTGTCATTGGTGATTACCATGAGGGCGAAGTCTATTGTAAATCGATAATTGAGGAATTTTCATTGAAAGTTGCCGCATTGTACCGGGACGAAGATTTGAAGAACGGTTATATAACGTCAAAAAACAGACACGGCGTAAAGGATATTTTTCCGATAGCAAGCTTGTCAATAGCCGGAATTTCAAATAAAACAAATGTCTATCAAAATATTGAAGATTTTTCAAACGATATTTCAAAACTAAAAAAGAAGTGTAAACAACAACCGGGTAATTATTATGAGATTCTATAAAAAATAACACCTGACTAAATGCAAAGGGCCGAAGGTCCTGAGACAAATACTTTCGGTTGATAAAGATTACAACTTGTCCGCAAGCCACAGGTCGATAAGTCTGCGCGACAGGGAACCCTGACCCGGCAGCGGGGGCAGTTCGTCCCGGCCGAACCACCGGGCGTCCTCTATTTCAACGCCGTCCGGTTTTAACGTACCGCCCGCGTACCGGGCCGAAAAACCCGTCATCAGGGAATGGGGGAAGGGCCATGGCTGCGAGGCGATGTAGCGTATTTGGCAAAGTTCGATGTTTACCTCCTCGCGGGTTTCCCGGGCAACGGTATCTTCAAGGTTTTCCCCCGCTTCGACATAGCCGGCAATGAGGCTGTATACGCCGGGGGTAAATGTCGTATTGTGGGCAAGCAGGGCTTTCCCCTCGTTGTTTGTTATAAGCACGAGTATTGCCGGGGCAATGCGGGGATATTCCATACGGCCGCAGGCGGGACATAAACGGGCCGTTTCACCGGAGGCATCGCCGTTTTTGCACCCGCAACTCCCGCAAAAAAGCGACTCAAGCCGCCATTGGGCGATGTGGAAGGCCCGAAGCATCTTAGAAGCCCCGGCGGCGGGTTCCGGGAGCAATGATAAGACCCGGCGCACGGGGATAGCCCGCCAGTTGGGGGGTAGAGGGGCGTCGGGCGGAACGGATATATAGAAAATATCCCCGCCGTCGTCATTGCCGTCGGCAACTTTACCGCCGATTAGCGCCGGAACGGTAAAAACATCGGAAGAGGGGAAAAGATCCTTAAATTCAGGGGGCAATTCCAAATCTGCCGCCGAATCGGGCACCGTCTTCAGCAACAGCGAGGTTCCCTGAAAGAAAAACACCCCGTTTTTCAAAAACCCACCTTCCCACCGGCGATTCACAACTGCCGCCATTGACTTTTTACTGAAAAAAATATAATACGTTAATGGAATAATGTATAGTAAGAGAACCCGCGGGGTTACCGCGTTTGACTACAAAGCCCGCCGCCGACGAAGACGGATTATCCTCGCAATTGCGGTACTGGTCGCCGGCGGGGTGGTAACTTCGGTGGTATTCCCCGTTTCTTCCAAACCTAAAAGCGGAATAAGAAGCCAACGCAGGGAACTACTGCGGTTCTGGGAAAACGGGTCTTATGAGGAAGTATTCAAACGGTGCCGGGCCGCCCTTGATTCACGTCCGATGGATTATTTCCTGCTGACGATGTACGGATTCTCCTCCTATCAACTGGGTGTTTCTCAGATTAACAATCTGGAGGCGGCTTTATTTTTTGACGAGTGCGTGCTGTCGCTGCGGAAAGCGATGCTTATGAAAGATGCGGCAAAAGACGGGCGGCTATACTATGTTCTGGGAAAGGCCTATTGGTACAAGGGAGAGGATTTTGCCGATCTTTCGGTGACATATCTGGAAAAATCCCGGGAGCTGTCCTACAGTGCCGCCGACATTCCCGAATTTCTGGGTATGGCTTACGCTTCGATAGGGGATTACCGCAGCAGTGTGGCGGTTTTTGCCGAAGCGCTTAATCCTCCGGTTCAAAAAACCGAAGCTCGCGGGGCAGCCGGCAGAGAGGATCCGGGTTCGTCAGGTCCGCTGCTTTTCTATATAGCCCGGTCGTATCTTGCCCTGGACGAATATGAAACGGCGGGGGCGTATCTGCACCGTTGCATAGAGGCATCTCCTGATTCCAATGTTGTTTTTCAGGCGCGGTTGCTGCTTGCGGATGCGCTGAAAAGTGCGGGTGATACGGAAGGTGCGGTAAAGCAATTGATGGAAGTACTGGAAGAATCGGGCGATAACGCCGAAGTTCATTACCGGCTTGGAGAGTTGTATGCCTTGCAGGGGGAAACTGCCCGCGCCCGTGCCGAATGGCGGCTGGCGATCAGGGCCGATCCTGCCCATGCAAAAGCCCGTATGCGGTTATCTTTGTAAAAGTAATTTAGGAGGGAATATGTTTCGTGGTATGTCATCGGATCTGGGTATTGATTTAGGAACTTGCAATACCATTATCTATATTCGGAATAAAGGTATCGTGCTGAACGAGCCGTCGGTAGTGGCCGTCGAGAGGGGAACTAAAAAAATAGTCGCCGTTGGCGCCGATGCAAAACGAATGCTCTGGAAAACTCCGGAAAACATCATCGCCATAAGGCCGTTGCGGGACGGGGTAATCGCCGATCTGGAATCGACCGAGAAGATGATCCGTTATTTCATTTCCAGGGTACTCCCCCGCTACCGGTTTGTCAAACCCAGAATGGTTATAGGTGTTCCCACCTGTATAACAGACGTTGAGCGCCGGGCCGTTGAAGAAAGTGCTTTAAAGGCGGGGGCCCGGGATGTTATTGTTATCGATGAAAGCCTGGCAGCGGCCATAGGCGCGGATATTCCCATTAACGAGCCTGCCGGCCACATGATCTGTGATATAGGCGGCGGAACCACGGAAATATCGGTTATTTCCCTGGGGGGCATGGTTGTCGCCAACGCCATCAGGCTGGGAGGAGATAAATTTGACGAAGCGATCATCAAATATGTAAAAACTGTTAACAACCTTATCATCGGACAGCAAATGGCGGAACATCTTAAAATAGAAATCGGCAACGCAGTTCCCGATAAAAATATTGCGGAAGTTGAGGTGAAGGGAACCAATGCCGCCAACGGTCTGCCGCAGCGTTTCAAAATCGGTTCCGACCAGATCAGGGAAGCGTTGCGGGATCCTATCAACCAGATCATTGACAACATCAAGTCCACTCTTGGTCAGACCCCACCGGAACTTGCCGCAGATATCGTGGAACGGGGGATAATATTGACGGGCGGCGGATCGCTTTTGAAAGGTCTTGATAAACTCATTTCTACGGAAACAGGAGTACCGACTTTTATTGCCGAACAGTCGATGGACTGCGTGGCTTTGGGGGCGGGCAAGTATTTTGACTATATTAGAGAAGTTGACGAATCAAAAACCATTTATGAGAGCCTGAACGGGTAAATAAATGCGAAAAGGGAGGGGGACGTCGAAAAATCGTCTACCAGTGGAGGTTTTTGTTTTTGCGGCGTTAACATTATTTTCATTTTCCATTCTGTTTGTTTCCACGCGGAGTCTTATGTTCGGGTTTCGTAACGCGGGCCTTTCCGTTTTTTCCGGCATACGCGGCGGGATGCACGATGTATTTTCACTGGTAACACGAACTGTAAATTCCGTACAGGAACTTGCACGACTCAGAGAGGAACATGCTGCACTTCTGGAACGCATCATTCGTTACGAACGCCTTGAGCGTAGTTCGGTCCAGATAAACCGGGAAAACACCCGGCTGCGGGAACAGTTAGATTTTTCACGGAACCTTGCCTACCGCCACATCCCCGCCGAGCTTATCGGCAGGGATCCCAACAACCTTTTTTCCGCCTTGGTTATAAACAAAGGCCGCCGCGCCGGCGTGGAAAAGGACATGGCGGTTATCGCCTGGCAGGACGGCAGTCAGGCGTTGGTGGGAAAGGTGATCCTGGCAAGGGATTACGAAAGCCTGGTGATGCCCTTATACGACACAAGCCTGCTTGTTTCTTCCCGCTTTTCCGCTTCCCGTTACGAGGGCATCACCGAGGGGCAGGGCGGCCGGGACTCGCATTTGCTGATGCGTTTTATTCCCAAGCGGGCCGGGGACGAAATAAGCCGGGGCGATCTGGTTATTACCAGCGGGATGGGCGGAATCTACCCTCCCGACATCAGCATTGGCAGGGTAAGCGCCATAACACTTAACGAACATGAAATTTCAATGGAAGCGGAGTTGGAGGCTTTGATAGATTTTTCCCGTCTGGAATATGTTTTCGTGATTGAGAAAAAAGACCCCGACATTGAAACAGCCCTGACCGACTTTGATCAGGCGGAGGCCGATAATGGCTAAAGTAATTGCCTGGACTGTTATTTTCGGTTTTGCGGCAGCCGTCCTTCAGTCCACCCTGTTTGTCCGCATTGCCCCTTACGGCGCGGTTCCCGATATCGCATTGGGAATCGTTGTCTACTCCGCATATATCAACGGGGTAATGATCGGGCAGATATCGGGCTTTCTCTCAGGAATAACGATTGATCTGCTTTCTGCAGCCCCCCTCGGTCTTAACGCCCTGGTACGCACCCTGACAGGCACTCTTGCCGGTCTGATGAACGGAAAATTTTTCCTGGATTCCATACTCATTCCGATGCTGCTCTGTGCGGCAGCGACCCTGTTTAAAGCTCTGTTGCTTTCTTTGCTCAGCCTGCTTTTTTTGGGTGCGGTTCCGTCCTATACCTTTGCCGCACCTACACTCTGGGCAGAGATTGCAATGAACGCTTTTTCCGCACCGTTTCTTTTCGCCCTGTTAAAGAGATTTGGTTCTTTATTAACGGAGAAGAGACCGTGATATACCGCCCCGATGATCCCCAGGAAGGTATATCAGAATCGAGAATTGTATTTTTCCGGATTATTATTTTAGCCCTGTTTGTCGTATACGCCGTGCGGCTGTTCAATATGCAGATACTTTCAGGTGAACGGTACCGTTCCCGCGCTCAGGATATTTCACGGCGTACTACGGTGCTGCCCCCCCAAAGAGGGGAAATTTACGACCGCAGTTACATCAGGCCGCTTGCTTTGAATGTAGATTCCTTTGCCGTCAACATTGTTCCCGCCGAGGTTCCCCGGAACCAAATGCCAGAACTGATTGCCGCCGCCGCAGAAATTCTGAATATCCCCGCTTCCGAAATTGAAGCGAAAATTCCCCAGGGGCTGTACCGTTTGTACCAGCCCGTTGAAATTGCAGTTAACGTTCCGTATACGGTTATCGCGGCCTTGGCGGAACGCAAAGATTCCCTGCCCGGCGTTTCATGGAATTCCAAACCTGTTCGCAACTATGTTGATCTAAACAGCCTCGCACACGTTGTTGGGTACGTAGGCGATATAACCCGGGATGAACTGACTCAAATGTACAACCTGGGTTACCAGCAGGGGGATATGATCGGTAAAACCGGAATTGAGCGTCAGTACGACGAACTGCTCAGGGGAAAATCCGGCAGGGAGACGAAGACTGTAGATGTGAGGGGCATGCAAATTTCCGGCAGGGAGTACATCCCCCCGGAAATGGGGAAGAACCTCGTTTTGACAATTGACCGGCGTATTCAGATGCTGGCCGAGCAGGCTCTGGGAAACCGGATGGGTGCCATCGTTGTAATGCGTCCCTCAACGGGGGAGATTCTTGCCATGGTTTCTTATCCCTGGTACGATCCGAATATTTTTACCAGGGGGGAGAGGGGCGAATACCAGTCGCTGGTAAACGATCCGAACAGGCCTTTTTTGAATCGGGCTATACAGTCAAGCTATCCCCCCGCTTCGTCGTTCAAGGTGGTAATGACAACGGGTATCCTCGCGGAAAACGCCTTTTCTCCGGAGAGAACCGTTGACTGTCCCGGTGAAATCAATTACGGCAACAGGATGTGGCGCTGCCACGTTCGCCCGCCCGGTCACGGACGGATGAACCTGCAGCGGGCGTTGGCCCAATCGTGCAATATTTTTTATTGGCAGGTGGGGCGTGACTATTTGGGAGTCGAGCGTATCGTATCGTATTCCGGGGAATACGGATTTGGCGGTGTAACAGGAATTGACCTTCCCGGTGAAATAGAGGGCTTTATCCCCACACCCCAGTGGAAAGCCCGGCGTTTCCATGAAAGGTGGGTTGCCGGCGATACGATGAATATGTCTACCGGACAGGGTTTTATGCTGGTAACGCCGATTCAAATGGCAAACATGGTATGTATGGTGGTAAACAACGGAAAAGTGTATAAACCGTACATCCTCAAGGAAGTGAGGGATCCCGTTACGGGCAAGGTTGAACACAGGACGGAGCCTGACATTCTGCGTAAAAGCGATATTGACCTGAAAGTTTTTGAAACTGTGCGCCGGGACATGCGGGGAGTGATAACCCAGGGAACAGCCCAGTACCCCCTGAATATTAGAACTGTTGAGATAGCGGGAAAAACGGGAACGGGTGAGGTTGGCTTGCAGGACCGTTGGCATTCGTGGTTCGCCGCCTACGCGCCCTATGAGACCGGCAACCCCGAAGATCGCGTTGTTGTTTCAGTCATAGTGGAGGCTGTGAATACATGGGAATGGTGGGCCCCTTACGCTTCGGCCATTATCTTTGAGGGGATTTTCGCCGATCTGACTTACGAAGAAGCCGTACGAAGTCTGGGTCTGCCGCAGTCAAATTCAATAAGAGGACGCAGGGAATAGCGAACGGTAATGAGATTCAAGGATATTCTTGATATTGATTATTTTATCCTCCTTTCTGTAATGACGTTAATGGTAATAGGCATACTGTTCATTTATTCGTCGGGAATTACCTCTACCGGGGTTTTGGTTTCCAGTGAATATATAAGGCAGATTGTATGGGCCTCTGCGGGCCTGGTACTCGCGTTGGTATTGTCAATGGTAAATTACCGGCGTTTTTTTAATATTTCCGTATATTTGTACCTGTTAACATTGATCCCCCTGGTGTACACCGCAATGTTCGGCCGGTTTGTTCACGGCACCCGCTGGCTGAGGATAGGTTCTTTTGGAATTCAGGCGTCGGAATTTGCAAAAATTGCCACGATAATTTTTCTGGCCCGCTACCTTGCAAATTCACAACGGAAAGGCCGATCGTTTTCCCGGTTTATTGTGTCCTGCCTTATCGTTATCATCCCCATGGGGATTGTACTCATTCAGCCAGATTTAGGTACCGCGCTTGTATTCATTCCCATTCTTTTATCTATGGTTTATGTAGCCGGTATTTCAATGCGTTATGTGATATTTACAATCTCCTGCATTGCCCTTATCGCCCTGTTCACTGTTTTACCGTTATGGCAAACCTTTATTTACAGGAAACCCGTATCCGCCCTTGTTCTGCTTACAAATCCCCGGTTAATCGCAATTGTGATTCTGGCTCTGGGTGTCATTGCCATTATCGCCCTTTTCGGTTATCTGAAATACAAAAAAAAATATTTTTACTGGATGCTTTTCATCATCACAATTATCGTTCTGTCATTGGGATCTTCATTTGTAGCCCGCAAATTATTAAAACCGTACCAGATGATGCGGCTCATTGTATTTATAGATCCCAATATAGACCCTCGTGGTGCGGGCTGGAATATAATCCAGTCCGTTATCGCTATAGGGGCGGGAGGTCTTACCGGCCAGGGTTACCTGCAGGGAACCCAGAGCCATTACCGTTTCCTTCCCGAACAGAGCACCGACTTTATCTTTTCGATTTTTTCCGAGGAGGCCGGTTTTATCGGTGGAATTGTTGTCTTTGTACTTTACATGGTTATCTGTCTCCGTCTTTTACGAATAATAAAAATAACCGCCGATCCTTTCGCTGTATATATCTGCACAGGGCTTTTGGGTGTGTACAGTTTTCATTTTCTTATCAATGTCGGTATGACTATGGGTATTATGCCGATTACCGGCATCCCCCTGCTTTTTATGTCCTACGGCGGGTCTTCGCTTTTATCCGCAATGGCGGGTATCGGTCTTGTCATGAGTATTTATGTCAGAAGGTATAACCGTTAATCATGACGGACAGTAATGCCGTATATGTTGATCCGGTAAAAGACTTGGGGCCGCTTCTTCTAGATGTGGAAAAACCCGCACGCTACTGCGGTGGCGAACACGGATGCCTGGCAAAAAAAGATCCTCCCATGCAAACCCTAATAGCTTTTCCCGATTTATACGAAATAGGGATGTCCAACCAGGCTTTTCGGATTATTTACAACAACCTTAACAGTATTTCCGGCATTTCCTGTGATCGGGCTTTTGCCCCTGCTCCCGATTTTGAAGAACTTCTTCGAAGCAGGGGGCTGCCTCTGTACGGCCTGGATACGGGAATCAGCCTGCACAGCACGGATCTGCTGCTGTTTACCCTGGGTTATGAATTGGGCTTTTCCGGTATCCTTGCAATGCTTGACGTTTCCGGCATTCCCCTGCGATCAAACATGCGCGGTGAGAACGATCCGGTAGTATTCGCCGGGGGGCCGGCCGTTTCCAACCCCATGCCATACTGTGAATTTATCGACGCTTTTTGGATAGGCGAAGCCGAGGCGGGCTTTTTTACTCTGGTGCAGGAGTTATCTGAAATTAAAAAAAACGCCGCCGGCAAGGCCGCCGGCAGAAACGTAATGCTGGAACGTATCAGGGAACATCCGAGTATTTGGATGAAGGGAAAGGAAAAGGCAATTCGCGCCGTTGACTCCGGCTTTGCAACACGGGAATCCCCGCCTGCCGTATTTCCCGTTGCAAGCATGAAAACCGTCCAGCACCACGGCATACTGGAAATAATGCGGGGCTGTCCGAACGGATGCCGGTTTTGTCATGCCGGTTTCTGGTACCGCCCCATGCGGCAGAAAAAAAGAAAAACTCTTGTCCGTGAGGCCGGGGATTTTATTACACATGGCGGTTACCGCGAGATAAGCCTTTCCTCTCTTTCCAGCGGGGACTATGAGGGTATCGGGGAACTTGTTGATGAATTGAATAACCGCTTTTCTGCAGGGTATGTTTCTTTCCAACTTCCTTCGCTTCGGGTATCGACATTTAATCTCTCCCTTCTTGAAAAAATTTCCCAAACCCGGAAAAGCGGACTGACTTTTGCCGTTGAAACCCCGCTTGACATTTGGCAGCTTGCAATTAACAAACGGGTAACCGAAGATTCCGTTGCGGAAATTCTCCGCGAGGCGAAAAAAAACGGCTGGCGGGGGGCAAAATTCTATTTTATGATCGGCCTGCCGGTACCGCCGCCATTGAATATCAATGTGATTTCCGAAGAAGATGAAATAGTAAATTTTATTAACAATGTTGCCCGAAAAACCTCCATGCACTTTAATATCAATGTGGGAATATTCGTACCAAAACCCCATACGCCGTACCAGCGGGTGCGGCAGCTGGACAGGGAAACCTCCGCTTCAAAACTGGAATATATACGATCGAAGCTTAAACCCAGGGGCCATAAGGTAAGCATCTCCGATCCGCTTGTGTCCGTAATTGAAGGCATATTGAGCCGGGGGGATCAACGGGCAGGGGATATGGTTGAAGAAGCGTTCCTGGCGGGGAGCAGACTTGATCCGTGGCAGGAATTTATCGACAGGGACGCATGGCTGGAGATACTTAAAAAAAATGCCGAACTTGTTGACGAATTTTTGTGCGCCAATCAGCTGCCCGCTTCAGCGGCTGCCGTAGCGGAAGTCCCCCTGCTGTGGCAATTCGTTGTTTCAGGTGTGTCATCGGCATATCTGCAAAGGGAATTTGAAAAATCGGGCAAGGGAGAGATGACCGCATCATGTGAAGAACATTGCACTGAACGCTGCGGCGTTTGTACCCCTGCTGTCGGCATTATGCGTAATCAGCACATTACTGAAACTCCGTGTAAATCCGTGTCTTCCTCTGTGCCCTCCGTGAGAGAAAAAAAAGATAAAGCCGGCGATCCGGCGGTGTGGCGGGTTTTGTTCAGTTTTACAAAAGAGGGCGGTGCCGTTTTTCACGGGCATTTAAGTTTAATAGAAATTTTTTCAATGGCTTTAACCCGTGCCGGCCTGGATGTGATATACACACAGGGCTTTAACCCTTTGGCAAAGCTGGAAATCGTCGCACCGCTATCCGTCGGAATAAACGCAGGAGCGGAAATAGCCGCCGCCGATTTCTCCAGTCAACTTGATACGGGAGAATTCATCGCCAAAATGAACGCCACCCTGCCCGAGGGCATACGGATAGGCAGGGCCAAATGTTACCTCATCCCCCCGGGTGGAAAAAAACATTCGCTTTCCTCGTTACTCTGGGGTTTCGGTTATGCCGTATTGAACGACACAGCCGACTTGGCAGACAATACCAATCCTGACGGTGAAACGGTATACATACCGGCATCGGAAGAAAAAGTCTTTCGTCAAAAAAACCTCACTGCCGGAAAAACGTTTTTTTCTTTGCGCCGTGTCTGTGTACTTGCAAAAAATATTACCGCAAACAAAGAAGCCGGCGGTAACACCGGTGAAATCCGGGAACGGTCGTGGGCTTCGTATTTTGACGTGTACCGGTATTTGTATACGGCAGAATATTAGTGTATTATTTAAGGGAGGAAATACGTTAATGCTGAACATCGCTTTTACCGGCGGCGGTACCGGCGGGCATATCTATCCCGGTCTCGCGGTTGCCGAAAAACTGAAAGTTTTGTTTGCAGGGCGTGAACACAGGCTCTTTTGGATCGGCTCAAATTCCGGAAAGGATCGTTCCATTGTGGAAGGTGCCGGGCTTGAATTTTTCGGTATCCCCGCAGGAAGGCTGAGACGTTACTTTTCATTAAAAACGGTGCCTGACACCTTTAGGGTTCTTGCGGGTTTTTTTGCCGCCCGAAGAGTGCTGAAAAAACAAAAAGTACACCTTCTCTTTTCCAAGGGCGGTTTTGTCAGCGTGCCACCCTGCGCGGCCGCCGCTTTGCTGGGCATTCCCGTCTGTACCCACGAATCGGATTTCAGCCCCGGCCTTGCGACCAGGATAAACCTGCGCTTTGTTCGAAAAACCGGAGGGCGGGTTTTTATCGCCTATGAAGATACGGCCCGGTTTCTGCCCGCCGCATTGCAAGACAGGATAACGGTAAGCGGCAACCCTGTCCGCCCCGTGTTCCGTAACGCCGACCCCGCTAAAGGGCGGGCGTTTCTGGGTCTTGCTCCGGAAGAAAGGATACTTCTGGTTCTCGGGGGCAGCCAGGGGGCAAAGGAGATCAATGATCTTGTGTGTGCCTGTCTTGATGACCTTCGCCGTTATTACACCGTGGTACATCAAACTGGCCCTGATCACGCTTTGAATTTGGCAAGGGAAAAAGGTTATATTCCCCTGCCTTACATAAATGAAGAAATGCCCCACGTTTTGGCTGCGGCGGAATTGGTGCTGGGACGCAGCGGGGCCGGCACTGTTTGGGAAGCCGCCGTTTCGGGCAAGCCGATGATCCTCATCCCCCTCAGCGGATCGGGTACACGGGGGGATCAGGTTGAAAACGCCCGGTTTTTCGAGCGGGCGGGGGCGGCGGTTGTGATGTTAGGGGGCGGTATGGAGACGGGGGAAAATCTGTCCCGGACGATAAACGAACTTGCGGAAAATACAAACAAACGCGAAACGATGGCAAAAGCGGCGGCACGTATCGGCTGTCTTGACGGTGCGGCGATAATTGGCGATGCTATTAACAACTTTTTTAAGGAAAAATCATGGGTTTAGCGGCCGTTGATATAGTGTTCATTGCGGTAATTTTTATATTTGCCCTTCACTGTGGTGTGAGAGGTTTTGTCAAGGAGGTAATGTCACTGGCGGCGGTGATTCTCGGCGCATTGTCAGCTATCTTTTTTTTCAGGGCGGGAGCGGTGTATATTCGCAATTCGTTTTTGCTTGACGTAAAAACGATTCCGGAGATCATCGCCTTTATTTTGATTTTCCTGATTGTTTTTATAGTTATCAAACTGTTTGAAATTATGCTGAAAAACATTATCGAGGGAATACATCTTGGCGGACTGGATCGCGTTCTGGGATTTGTTTTCGGTTTTGCGGAAGGGATCATTGTTGTCTGTCTGCTGCTGTTTTTGATCAGTATCCAGTCTTTCATCGACTCAGGCCCTATTCTGGAAGGAAGTTTTTTCGCGGAATTGTTGTTGCCGTATATTATGGGAATTAAAGAAGAAGCCATGGACAAAATTGCCCCTGCGGTTGAAGCAACAAAAGGGATGTTCACCCGTGTTTGAGAACATCATCGGCCAGGCGGCGGCGGAAAATATTAAAGCGGATATTCTTGCCCGCAGGCTTGCCCCTTCAATGCTGTTCTTCGGACCCGAAGCGTCGGGTAAAGGCAGCACTGCCATTGAACTGGCCCGAACTCTATCCTGTGAAAACACAGCCGCACTCTGGAACTGCGGCTGTTCTTCCTGTGTTCGGCACCGTATGCTGGTACACACTGATTTGGCAATGATCGGTTCCCGCAATTTCTCCGCCGAAGCGGCCGCTGCCCGCACTGCGTTCCTCCGCGACACCTCTTCAGTAGCGGGACGGTCGTTTTTTATCCGTTCTTTGCGAAAGCTTATGGCCCGGTTTTCACCTGCCATTTGGGAATATGAACCAAAACCGGGCAGAGTTAACCTCCTGACATTGCTCCAAACACTGGAAGAGGAGTTGGACGAATTTGAATCGTTGACCGCCGTTTCGTCCGAAGCCGCAGATATCATTTCTCTGGAAAAACGTACCGGCGCTCTTGTAAAAAACGCCGTTAAGCTGGAAGACGAGGGGATAAGCGAATCCATACCCGTCGCCCAGGTAAGGAGGGCGGCTTACTGGTGCCACCTTGCTCCGACGGGGAAATGCAAAATACTGATAATCGAAAACGCCGATCGTATGAAAGATGAGGCGCGAAACTCGCTGTTAAAACTGCTGGAAGAACCGCCCGAGACGGTCAATATTATCCTTACCGTCCGTCGGAGGGAGACCGTTCTGCCGACTATACTGTCCCGTCTGCGGCAGTACCGTTTTCTTGCCCGGGACGCCTCACAGGAGAGGGAAATTATCCGCCGTATCTTCAGGGATTTTACCGTCGCCGGGGACACGGATCAGAACAATGAGATTGGTTCGCAAAAAATAACCCAATTGGGCATGGTAAAATCCTACCTGGATTCGTTTCTGCCGCAGCCGCCGGAAAAACTGTTGTCCCTGGCGGCGTTTTTTATCGCCGCCGTTTCCCTTTCGGCTGCCGCTTTTGCAAAAAATAGAGAGGTCAACAAATTTTCCCCCGCGTTGAAGGTTATGGTCGCATACTGCGCCCCCATTGCCGAAGCGGCCGGTTTTGAACGCACAACGAACGAAGAGGAAACACTTACGGCATTGCTTTCCAAAAGCGGAAATTTTGAGGGACGTTCTTTCTCCCGTTTTCTCACTTTGGCATTGGATATGGTATCTTCATCCTTAAAACAATGTACCCCGTATCCCGGTCTTATTTCCTGCGGCGACATTTGGCGGAAGCGTTTGACAGAGGCCCAGGCTGCTAACGGCGTTTGGAACCAACGGCCCGAACTTGCACTGGAATCGCTGTTTTACAGGCTCAGGGAAGAACTGGCGGGAGTATGACAAGTTTTTACCGGCGGGCACTGAAAAAACTGGATAAGTTCACCGGGGAACAATGCCGGGAACTGGTTGTTTCAGCTGCAGATGAGATTCTCCGGCTTGAAACCGTTCTCGATTCTCTGCCCGAAGGTATTCTTGTTTGTGATGAGAAACATTGTTTGATTCTGGCGAATAAATCCGCCAGGCGGCTTCTGCCCCTGAGCCACTCCGAAGGCGGTCCGCTATGGGAACTCATCCACGATGAAAAAATCGCCGTTTTTTTCCGGCAGACCCTTGAAAGCAAAGATATGGTACTTGATCGGGAAGCAGATATCAAAATAAAAGATCTCAGCCGTCTGCTTTCCGTCAGCGTTCTTCCGCTGGTGGAAAAGCACCGCATTACCGGCTCGCTTGTCCGCATTGAAGATATTACCGAAAAACGAAACAAGGAAATGCGGCTGCACCGTGCCGAAAACCTTGCCAGCCTGACAACCCTGGCCGCCGGCGTAGCCCATGAAATAAAAAACCCCCTTGGTTCGATTTCCATTCACCTCCAGCTTATGCGGAAAGCCCTCGCCGCCAAAGGTGATGCAAAAAGAGGGCAGACCGGCAGGGCCGCAGATTCGCAAATTAGCAAATATTTTGACATATTAGATGAAGAGGTTGACCGTCTGAACCGCATTGTTGTTGATTTTCTTTTTGCGGTACGTCCCATGCCCCTGGAATTACGGGAGGCCGATATCAACCCTATTATTGCCGAAGTTGCCGAATTTATCCGGGCCGAACTGGAACAAAATAAAATCCGTCTTCTGCTTGAACTTGACGAAAAACTTCCTCCGGTACTGATAGACGAACGTCACATAAAACAGGTTTTTTTAAATCTTGTAACAAACGCCCGGACGGCCATGCCCAATGGCGGTTTGTTGACCATCGCCACCATAAGATCGGGCAGCGAGATTCGGATCAGCGTGTGCGATACCGGAGTGGGAATCAGTACTGAAAACTTGAGAAAGATTTTCGAGCCGTATTACACAACCAGGGATAACGGAACCGGCCTGGGACTTACTCTTGTATACAAAATTATTAAAGAACACCGGGGTGATATATCCGTGGACTCACGGGAAGGTGAAGGGACGGATTTTGAAATCACTCTGCCGGTTTGCCAGAAAGAGTTAAGGCAGATTGAGTATAATCAACAGGACGAAAAAACATTGACACAGGGAAAAAATATAATATAATTAAATTGAGGAGAAATAAAAAAATGCCCGCTGATATAAATGAAAAGAAAAAAATACTTTTAGTTGACGATGATGTAATGCATCTTAAAACCGCTGAATTGTTTTTAAAAAACGAATATCAAATATATTTAACGAAATCAGGAAACGAGGCATTGGACTTTTTAAACAAG
>Ga0082212_10003465_pt1 | contig 22364 bp, 15 predicted proteins | sample TergutNt197P3_FD_71548 | JGI IMG/M metagenome (GOLD analysis project Ga0082212, IMG submission 71548) | Neocapritermes taracua P3 segment gut microbial communities from Petit-Saut dam, French Guiana - Nt197 P3 | ecosystem: Host-associated > Arthropoda: Insects > Digestive system > Gut ...
AATAGAGCCCGCTAATTATAGCCCGTAGGGGCTTTCACCGACGAATCTCCTACGGAAAAAATATAAAGTGTAATAAAATATGTTACACTTGTGTAACAAAATTCGGACGGTTTTTTTGCACCAACTAAGAAAAAATGTGTTTATCTTTGTAACCGAATAAAATGATGTGTTATGTCACTCAGAAAGATTTTATTTTTATATGCTTTTTCAGCGCTTGTGTTGTTTGTGGCGGCTTGCTCAACTCCAAAAAACAACACCTATAACCCATGGAATATTGCAGACAGTGATACTTTGTATTTAGTTGATCCTGAGGATGGCATGCAGTTATTTCCACCCATAACAGGAGCCATGTATAAAGCGATTAATCCAAGATTTATTGCCAACACGCACGGATTTACCGTAAAAGAATTTGCTTATCCTGATGAAGAGAAATTTTTAAGGAAATCATTTGAACTAATCGCTTTTGACTATTCAATTATACCCGACTATAATTTAAGGAACTTTCACACTTCATTAAATGCAACAAGAAGAAGAAATTATTATATCAATGATGTATTTATGCATTGGTACTCCCGAGTTCTTCCATCTACATTAATGCTACAGGCAATTGAAAAAATTGAATACGATCCTTCCGATTCAATATTGGTAATGGCTATGTTTCCCCCTGGAACACCTGTATCCGAATACAGGAGTATTGGCGCACAGCGCTTTTATACAAGGGATATTTCCAAAAGCAGAATAGACGACCATACAACGCTTTATTTACTGAACGATCAGGTAATTACCGGAAAAATATTTGAAGCCGTCAATCCCGTCTTTATCAAATCATTAAAACGCATAACCAACCAAACGGAGTTAGCGGAATATGGACGAAAAGATTTAAAAGAAATTGTGAAACTAACCCTTTTTAAGAAAACGGAAATTGTTGAAGGATTAGTGCAACTTTTTGAATGTCCCGAATGTGATATCTACCTTGTTGACAATATACCGTTGGATGTATACACTTATTATTTACTAAACAGATATTATTTTAAAGAGGTTCGTGTAATTTTAGAAGATGAAGAAGAGGCGTTTGCACCCTATAAAGAACTGTTTCCAGAAAAAGATTTAAGATTAAGATGGAAACAACAAATTACTGTTATATCATTGTAATTCAATTATGAATTTAAAGAATAGGCGAAGCTAATAGTGCAAAAATCGGCGCAATCAATTAAGAATTATTAAAAAATAGAGGTTATGAGAGTTTTACAAAAAATGAAACGAATGTCAATCTACGATGTTCAGAGGGAATTTTCTGAAATAGAAAAATCGGAGCAAGCGTTATACGTTGGAATGGTTAAGTATGAATACTACAAAAATGGTACACTAAAATCGTCGGCTGACGTAAATAATTTGAGTGAAGTTATTATTAGTGTAGAAGGACGCAGTGATTCTGTAAGTATGTCATTAGAAAATTTTCAAGGGCTCAAATTTGGTCATACTTCAGAATCTACAGCAAAGAATTTTTTTGAATATATGGCTAAAAATACCGATGTGGAATGGGGTATGACTATCAAACACGATGGGAATGCAAAGGTTTATACAAGTAACTTAGCAAATAAAGTTGACCTAAATTATGAGCCGTCAAATACAAAACAAGTGATTCACAGCCATGTTCCGGGTTATGAATTAAGCACTGAAGATAAAAATAATGCCGAATATAATCCACAAATTCAGTGGACCGTGTACCAGAACGGCCGTTACCAGGACTATGACAAATATGGTTTATATGGAGGTACTTACTATTGATTTTAGCACTATTATTTCATTTATAACTCGTAATTCATATATTTTGATGTATGGTGAAAAATGGGAAGGGTGGTTTTGAACTTGATAATCAAAAGTGAATGATTAATCCCATCCAAAAAATCTACAATCATTTGCTTTTGAACCTTGCTTACATCAATAATCCGGGGCTTTATCGTGGAAAAACCGGTTGCTTGCTGTTTTTTGCCCATTATGCAAAGCTGTATGAAGACAGCGTCGACGACGAAATTGTTTCTGAGATTATAGATGATGTTTTTGCTTCGGTCGGCGCTTTGCCGGTATTGAATATCCCCGACGGCGCGTGCGGAATCGGTTGGGGCGTGGAGTATATTCTGCAAAACCGGTTGATGGAAGGCGATTCCGATGAAATTCTTGCCGATTTAGACAAAATGATTTTCAGCAGAGACATTAAAACCATAGCATCTCCTGCTGATTTTTCGGATGTTTTACGGTATATTGCCATTCGTTTGACTTCATCTTGCGGCGAAAACAGCAAGATGATTCCTTTCCCGCGCAACTATTTGCTGGAATTGTATCAGGCGGCAAAAGATCCGGCAAGAATGCCAGACTTTGCCGTAAACAACGATGTAAACACAATCAAAAAAGTATTGGAAAAAGGAAGATTCCGGCGGAAACCGATCTGTTTATCTCCGGAAATGACAGGGCAAGTTTCGATCGACAGGTTTCCGTTGGTTCCTTTGGGTTTGCACAACGGTTTGAGCGGTTGGGGTATAAAACGAATGCTTGAAAACCACAGTAAATTGCAATGAAACATATCTACATATTTAACCACACCAAAAGCAAAGGTTATGTATTCGGAGTCGGAACCTACATCCGGCAATTGCTTCAAATGAAACACGATGGCTTTGCAATGCATATTGTCCAGTTGAATGCGAATGTAGATGAAGTGACTGTCGAAACAAAAGAAGATGTAGAAGAAATCCTTTTTCCAAAACCAATATTAACGCCGCAAGACCAAATTTTATATCCGGAATATCATACCAGCGTTATACGTATATTACGTCACTATATTGACAATACTGCCGACAATATTTTTCATCTTAATAATGTGAATAATTCATCATTGGCAAAGTCGATAAAACGGTATCTACATGGAAAAACGGTATTAACCATTCATTATTCACAATCGCTTTTTGATTTAAAAGGGAATATCTGCAATCTTCACGAAATTATTCAATCGCCTGTCAATGACGACGATCCGCCTTTGTATGCTTCTGTTCGCAATGAAATTATAAATACAAGTGAAATGATTGAGCAGTATGTAGATAAGGTTATTTCCATTGCGCATCATTCATTTTTGCAAAACAACGAAATCTACCGAATAAATAATAAGAAAAACATTCTGATATACAATACATTGTGCGACGAACTTGATAATAACCTGAATAAGGTTACTGAATTGAAAAAAGAACTGGGTATCCATTGCTCCGAAAAAATAATTATCTACGCCGGACGATTGGATGAAATCAAGGGCGTACAATGCCTGTTGCAGGCGCTGTCGATTTTGAAAGAAAAAGGTCTTCAATTTCATTTGTTCATTGCAGGAAGCGGACATTTTGAAGCAACTATCGATTTTGTCAGGGATTTATATACAAACATTACTTTTACCGGTTTATTAAGTAAAGACAAGCTTTATCAACTTTATTCCGTAGCCGATATTGGTGTGTTTCCATCGCTTTATGAAGAATTCGGCTATGTGATTTTGGAAATGATGATGCACCGGTTGCCGGTGGTTGCCTATCGCACAAGCGGGCCTGCCGAAATTGTTGAGGACGGGCATACGGGACTACTGGCTGAACTGTCGTTCGATCAACAGGAGCAATCCATCAGGAGTTTTGCAGAAAAAATAGAACGCTTGCTTGTTGATCCGGATGAATGCCGCCGGATGGGAAGCGCCGGTCGAGAGCGTTTTCTGAAATATTTTTCAAAGAAGACATTTAAGAAAAAAATGAACCGCCTTTATTCTTCATTATAAAAATTTATGTTAAATGGAAATAATAAGATAGACTTGTCGGTCATTATTCCGGTATACAATGTAGAAGAATACTTGCCGGAATGTATTGAATCGGTGATGCGGCAAAGCAATCTTTCCCTTGAGATAATTCTAATTAACGACGGCTCTACCGACAATTCGGGATTGATTGCCGAGCAATATGCCAAACTGGATGGCCGAATTAAGGTGATTCATAAAGAAAACAGAGGCGCCTCGTCGGCGCGCAATACGGGATTGAAGTTAGCGCAGGGAGAATACATTGCTTTTATCGATAGCGACGACTGGGTGAAAGAAGATTCATTGTCCGAATTGTATCATGAAGCCTCCCTGCATCAAGCCGATATGGTATTGGGCAATATGCGGCTTTGTCATCAGGACGGAAGCATGGATAATCCCTGCAATCCGATTCCAAAAGAAACAGGCGATCGACTGTTTTCAGGGAAAGAAGGTTTTATTCTTTTGAATAAATCCAAAGTTTATTTTCCTATGGCTTGTAATTATATTTACAGAAGGAATTTCTTGGAAAAAATAAATGCCCGGTTTGAAGAAGGTATTATGCATGAAGATGAGTTGTGGACGCCGGTCGTCCTCTACCGGGCAGAAAAGATTGTGATTGTTGCTATTGATTTTTATTATTACCGTCAAAGAGAAGGCTCTGTTATGCACTCGACGAATCGCAATAAACGTATGGAGTCGCTATTCAGGGTTGCCGGCCTTTTAATTGAATTTGCCGATCGTTTCGATTTTTCCGGAGAGGATGGAGAAATGAAAAGCTGGTTGTATGTAATTATATTCAGACTTTATTCCTGGGCTTTCTTATTGCTTTCACACAGTAGAGATTCATCAAATATAGCGCCGCATCACCATTTGGATTATTTTTGGAGAGATTGCCGGGAAATGTCGCCCGAGCCGCAAATGATCTGCAATAATTATTTCGAGAAAGCAGAAGAAAATTTTAAAAAATATACCGACTGGCGCAGATCGAAATGGGTAGCATCGGTAGCTTCTCAAATAAATGCAGGAAAGAAATTAATGTTGATATACAATACGCCGCGGGGTGAAGATTCATTATTAAAATCCGAAGATGTTCCGGATGGTTGGGTAATAACTACCGATCGGCGATATGTTTCCCAAGCTGATGTTGTTACTTTTCATCTGCCCGATTTACAGCAGGAAATGGAGCATGACTTACATAAACGGAAAGGACAAATCTGGGTTGCAAGGTATTTAGAATCGGACAAAAATCACCCTTTCGTAAGGTCTCAAGAGCTTCAAGTAATGTTCGACTTGTGGATGAGTTGTAAGCAGGACGACGACTATGGACAAATGTATGCCGATTTTTTTCAAATGAACATGTTTTTATAAAAAATGTGTTTATAATATACTATTATACTAATATACTATTTATTAAAATTCGGACGCTTTTTGAGAATCAATGTGATATATTTATTATTACCTTTGCAAAAAATTTTCAAATAGATGATCGGATCAACAAACGAAACAACGCTTGGTAACAACCAGATACAAAGGCGAAGAACTTTTGCAATCATATCTCATCCCGATGCGGGAAAGACCACATTAACCGAAAAACTTTTGCTTTTTGGCGGAGCAATTCATGTGGCAGGAGCCGTCAAATCCAATAAAATACGAAAAACCGCTACTTCCGACTGGATGGAAATCGAAAAGCAACGGGGCATCTCGGTGGCAACTTCCGTGATGGGTTTTGATTACACAGGTTATAAAATCAACATCCTTGATACGCCCGGACACCAGGATTTTGCCGAAGATACCTACCGGACATTGACTGCCGTTGATAGCGTCATCATCGTTGTGGATATAGCCAAGGGAGTAGAAGCACAGACCCGCAAACTGATGGAAGTATGCCGTATGCGTAAAACGCCGGTTATGATTTTTGTCAATAAAATGGACAGAGACGGTATTTCGCCTTTCGATTTATTAGATGAATTAGAACAGGAATTGCATATTCCTGTTCGCCCCTTGAGTTGGCCCATCGAAATGGGACCCAAATTCAAAGGAGTTTATACGATATATGAAGAAAAATTGGATTTATATACGCCTGCGAAACAAACTATTACGGAATCTATTCAATTCAAGGATTTGAACAGTCCGGACTTGGAAAAATACATTGGAGACAGGGAAGCCGGACAGTTGCGCGCCGATTTGGAATTGATCGAAGGCGTCTATCCGGCATTTGATGTGGATACTTACTTGAAAGGCGATTTGGCGCCCGTATTTTTCGGCTCGGCTTTGAACAATTTCGGGGTAAAGGAATTGCTCGATTGTTTTGTGCGAATTGCGCCGTCACCGCGTCCGGTACAGGCACAGGAGCGGCTTGTCGATCCCGAAATAGATCCTTTCTCCGGTTTCATCTTCAAGATACATGCCAATATGGACCCCAATCATCGAAGTTGTATTGCTTTTCTGAAAATCTGCTCCGGACGGTTCGAGCGGAACACCAGCTACAAACATATTCGTTCCGGTAAATTGATGAAATTGACTTCTGCCACCGCTTTCATGGCTCAAAAAAAGGAAACGGTCGATGAAGCCTTTGCCGGCGACATTATCGGCTTGCCGGATACGGGGAACTTCAAAATCGGCGATACGCTCACCTCCGGAGAAAACCTGCATTTCAAGGGATTACCCAGTTTTTCGCCGGAAATGTTCAAATACATTGAGAATGCCGATCCGATGAAAGCCAAGCAATTGAATAAAGGGATCGACCAGTTGATGGACGAAGGAGTCGCCCAACTCTTTATCAACCAATATACCGGAAGAAAAATCATCGGGACGGTCGGTCAATTGCAGTTTGAAGTGATTCAATACCGTTTGTTGCACGAATACGGCGCTCAATGCCGTTGGGAGCCGCTCTCGCTGTATAAAGCCTGCTGGATTGAAAGCGATTCGCCGGAAGCTTTGGAGAATTTCAAAAAGCGAAAATTCCAATACATCGCAATCGACAAGGAAGGCCGAGATGTGTTTCTTGCCGATTCTTCCTACGTATTACAAATGGCACAACTGGATTTCAAAGAAATTCGTTTCCATTTCCGTTCGGAGTTTTGAAATGGTCTATTTTACCACCACCTTCGCCCTTAGCGGCTTTTCATTTTCCACTTTTACCGAAACAATATAGAACCCGCTGACGGGCATTTCTATGGTAGTTGTTTCGCCTGCCATTGTTCGCTCTGCTACGTTGATGCCATCGATTCCATATACGGCTACCACTCCGTTTCTACCGGAAGGATTGTTGACATAAATTGTTTTTTCTGCACTGTATATTTCAATGGGCGAGGCTGAATTGATATTCTCTAAGGCGGTGATGATTTTATTTCTATCGCTCAAATACTGTATAAAAATATCCCATCCTGCTTTTCTTTTTTGAAAATTTTCATCACGTATTTTTTGCATTTCTTCAATAGGCGTCACATCAAAAACTTTCCAACTGGGATATCCATCACTTAAATATACCTTGTAAGTATCATAAGTATCATAATAAAATACCAAGTCATTAATCGGCACACTCCCCCCATTAAGTGATATGATATTTTCTAACAAAAGTTTATCACTCAAATAAATGTCATAAACATAATACATACGCAATTTTTTAATAAAAACCAGCGTATCAGAAACAAACGAGTCGGTAAATACGAGTTCTTCGGTTAACAAATTAAAATACTTAATATCATCTCCTGTAAAGACTATTTCTTCGTGATAGATCAATCCCCCTTCTTCATTATCAATCATTGTGCCTCTATTTCCTATAAAGTACAGTGTGTCAGATGATTGATCGTCATAAGACTGCATGCTATCGAAATTAGCAAAACAGAACAATGGGTAGAATGAATATAAAAAAGTTGCAATATATACGATTGTTTTCATGTGTACTTATTTTATTTTTTTTTATTATTGTTATATGGAAATCGCAAGCTCAATAAATTTAGTCATTTTCTCGCAATGGCATAACCCAAATAAATTTGGCTTCTGCTCATTGCTTATCGAAAATGTTCATTTCCTTGGTTGTAAAGATATTTGCATGCTCGTTTCATAATAATTAATAATTAATTAGTAATCAAATACTGATTGTTTGCGAAATAGATTCACCACTTATTGTAATTTGTACAATATGTATTCCTTTCTTGAAATTTGAAGTATTAATTGCTATTCTTTGTTCTCCTCTCGGAAGATTATATCCGGATTCATATTCAAGTCCGCCAAAAACATTGTGTATCTTTACGGATATTTTTTCATCCCTTATCAAATTTAGATTTAACAGAATCTCCTGAGCATGAACATTGACATTTACTTCAAAATTTTCTGCTTGTACTTTTGAAATATCCTTGATGGCATTCTGTATGTTTACCTCCTCCTTTGCTAATAATCCTTTGCAATAATTTACCAAAATAAAATATAATGATGGAAAAGGTTTGTCGGACCCACCGGTAACAGAAGGTATAATTTCAGTGACAAAATTTACACTTCCATTATATGTTAAATCTCTCAACAGACTGATAACAAAAATATCGCCCTCTGCAAGTCTATCCATTATCAAAGGCCATACAGCTTTCCCATATTTCATACAATATCTCAATATGCTTTCATATTCGGATGATATAGCATACATGAAGGGATCATTGTGAATGGCAATATCAGGTCTGTTCCATGTTTTTTTCCACGCATTATATTTCATGTCAAAATCCGTTATGACAAAAGAAGGAATATTGTTTTTCAATGTGGTAAGCTTGCTCAAATCTGAAAATGTAAGGATTTCAGAGGTAACAGGCAAGCTATAATTAACAGCTTCCGGTATCGGTCGATAGTATTGTTGTATGATTCCATAAAAGTTTGGGTCGATCTCGGGGCAAGGTATTATGCTATATTGAGCTAAAGCATCCCTCGTATGCATAATTCTTCCTTTATTAACACCATCTTTACTCTCCCATTCGAATCCATGAGGATATTGCGATTTCGAACTTTTTCTTACCGAAGCATGTCTGAAAATAGTATCATTGTTACAGCTAACCACTCCCCATAATGCTATAGCTGCATTATTTTCATTTGCTCCGTCGCGAGTATAACCATGATAATTATAAAAGGCATCCCAATCGGCTATTTTATAAAAGTAATTGACATTATTTGGAGGGCCTGTTATTCCTACACTCCAGTCTACACAATTATACCATCCCCAATTGCCGGAAGCAAAAGAATTATCAAGTGTAAAATTTGGATAATCATATTGATAATAATATGACGGAGCCTCCAATCCCATATACAGGTCGCAAGTAAAACTAAGATTATATGAACTGTACCCGGAAACTAATGCGCCGCTGATATTAGACAGAGATGTTGTTATCCTTGAGTTCGATCCCCATGAATAGCCATCGGAGGTTGTTCCGCCTTCATCATTGAATGCCCTGATCTTACCCGAACTGTCCTCTAACCACAACCATGTATCTCCACCGCTTGAAAGTTTGCAGGTGAAAAAATTGGCAGGAGTTGGATAATTAGCAGATATAGTTCTCAGAGGAGAGGTTGTAGTTACGCAAGCAGGATAAAAATTGTTGTTGACACCCAAGTCGACAAATCCGGCGAATAAAATTCCAAAAGGAGGGCCTCCATAATTTGGATTTGAAGGGTCTAAGTGGAGATAAAGCATATATGTTCCACTTACAGGTATCGTTACAGTCATAACGCCCAAACCGGAAGAGGCCGTGGTGCGCCATGAATAGGTTTCAGGATTTGTATAATTGAAAAAATCTATTACAGGATTGCAACCGGAAGTAAGATTTCCACTCATAGTCGATATATTTACATTTTCTCCGGCAGAAAAATGAAAAAACATATATGTTGAATATGGGACATGCAGATCTAAACAATAATCATAAATTTCTCCGTTTGTGCCTCTGCCGGAGCTAATTGCAGGCTGATTACTGTAGTATATTTCATTGAAAGTATTTGATTTTATACTTTCTACAAACTTTTTGTAATTGCTGTCTGAAATCCCTGTTTTCCCAAAATTTGACGATAGTTTGATGAATTCAACATGAGGAATTTCAGGGCCTTTGCCGATGACAGATATTTCGTTTATTCCCTTTTTTATTTTTACGGCAGCAACCGATTTTTTAGCATCTGTCAGCGCTAAACCCTGCCAGCCATCGGTTTGCGGTTTGAACGTAAATCCCGTCAAAACACCGTTCACTGCAACCGCATATTCCGGATAACCCTCCTTTGTCAATGGCGCCATCATCCATGCATCTACATAATAAACGCCATCTTCCAAACTTTCAATCTCAAACGTTTTGAAGACTTTGTTATTCTCTACTTTAGCACTTGAAGATTTAATCGCCACATCTCCTCCAAGATCCGGATTGTTCTCAAAATATCGTTTTTCTACGCCTTGGGCAGAGCCCTGCAGGCAAATAAAGAAACATAAAACTGAAGTTAATAACTTTTTCATACATCTAATTTCTAAATAGTTACCAAATTTATAAAATAAATTTTACATCATAGTTATTTCCACTTATCTGGTATTTGCCCGAAGGTTAAACATAATTTCTCACTTATGAAAATTATTCTGCATTTATTTTCGATAGGGCAATTTTTTATAAGTCTTGATTAATTGCCACCCCGTTTTCACTTAGCCAGAGTCGTTTTTGATAGTAGGATTGCAAGTCATGCCCGCCATGAAAAACAAAAAAGCGTACAGAACTCACTTCTCTACGCTTTTCAAGAAATCGGCCTTTATCCCAATTTCGGCCATAATTATCGTTTTTTAGTAAAAAATGAAAATAATTTCAAAGGTTTTAGTTAAACAAGCTTTTCAATTAATTACTGTGCAAATTAACAGCAAAATGTGGAAAGACGGGGTTAATCATCCGTTATTTTTTAGTTAATGTTGCGTTAAATCTTACAAAAACCCGTAACTCGTAACTCGTAACTTGTAACTAAACAACCAGCAACGAACTGTCGCCATAACTCAAAAAGCGAAAGTTATTGGCTAAGGCATAATCATAAATTTCGCGCCATTCACCCCCGACAAGAGCAGAGATTAATAGTAACAATGTGCTTTTCGGCTGGTGAAAATTAGTGATTATTCCGCCGGCTATTTTGAACGTATATCCGGGAGCAATCAGAATTTGCGTGCGGGTCGTCAGGGTTTTTAATTTTTTTCGTTCCATGTAGTCTAATAGTGTTTTCAGGGCATTGGAAACAGGGAGCATATCTTGGGTTTCTCTATTCGTATAAGGTGTCCACTGGCCAATTGTTAATTCTTCCGGATTGGCATCGGGATTCTTTTCCAAAATAAGTCCTAAATAATACAAGCTTTCCAAAGTACGTGCCGAAGTAGTTCCTACAGCAAAAATCTGTCCTTCTTTTTTAATCAATTGTTCGATGGTCGATTTTTTCACCGAAAAACATTCCGAATGCATTTCATGTCCTGCCAATGTTTCCGACTTCACCGGTTTGAAGGTGCCTGCTCCTACATGCAAAGTCAGTTCTTCTCTGTCGATTTTCTTTTTTTGCAAAGATTGAAAAACAGCTTCCGTAAAATGTAAGCCGGCAGTAGGCGCCGCTACGGAGCCTTTCATTTTGGAATAAATTGTTTGGTAAGTATCCTTGTCCCTTGTTTCCGTTTTACGATTCAGGTAGGGCGGAATAGGCAATTCTCCGCATTTTTCCAGTATATCGGCAAATGTCCAATTCGGATTATCCCACTCAAAGCGGATGAGATTAGTTTCTCCCCAACGGCTTATTCGTTCTGCCGTACATCTGCCGTCAGTTATTGTATATTCCAATTTCCCCGATTTCCAGCGCTTGGAGTTTCCAACCAAACACAACCAAGTGCAGGATTGGGTTTGGGCAAATGTCAGGGAATAATCCGCCGGTTCTTTGGGTTCCAAACAGAAAATTTCAATGGAAGCGCCGGTTTTTTTTCTGAAAATCAACCTTGCTTGAATGACTTTGGTATTATTGAAAACGAGTAAGGCATTTTCCGGAATAAATTCACTGATATTCCGGAATGAACTTTCAGTAATCTGTCCGTTTTCCCAAACCAATAGTTTAGACATATCCCGTTCTTGCAAGGGATATTTTGCAATCCTATCATCGGGAAGTTCGTAATTATAATCATCAATAAAAATTTCTTGTACGTTTATCATTTCATTTGCATTATTACTCGGATGCAAGCAAAATTAATATTTTTTGACGAGAAATGAAAAACGCTGATGTTTTTTTTATTTTTCACATTTTTTATTTTTATCTTTGTGGACTGTATTTTATGAACACTTGTGAAGTTTATAATACATATCTAATTTATATTCAAGCAACTTACAATTATGAATGTTAACAAACTAATACTATTTCTTTTTCTCCTGCCATATTCGATAGCCTATCCGGTAGATAAGAATCCGGAAAAGGGAATTGACTTCTCACGCAATGCCCTCTGGAAAAATGAAATTAAGCATGGAGAGGGAACAGTAAACTGGAATCCGCAAACAGGAAGCGAAAATTTAGAATATCTGAGTCTTCAATCGGAAAATGGAGCTGTTGTACAAGTTTACAAGACTTTGCAGTTGAAAGCGAATCAAGTCTATCGACTGTCGGCAGATATAAAAACCGTAGATGTTGCCGGAAATCAAGGAGCAGTTATCTGTTTGAGGAACACTTGGATTAATTCAGAAAAACTAATCGGTACGAATGACTGGGTGAGAAAAGCAATCGTTTTCCAAACGCCCGAAAATGGGCAAGTAGAAATATCTTTCAATTTAGGATTTAACGGCATGACTTCTACCGGTACGGCTTATTTTAATAATCCCGAAATTGAATTGTTGGATTATTATACGGCGACAAGTAAATATCTTACTCTCCGGGTGAATAAAGAAACCATTGCCGATATTCGACCTTCGACAATCAAAGAATGGCTGAAAAACATGGATATGGTTTATGAAAAATATTTTGAACTGATCGGTAAAAAACCATACAGGGGAAAGAAGATTACCATACTTGGCGTGGAACAGTATCCATGGGGATGGGCTGTTGCCGGAAATCCAATCCTTTGGCATAACCGTTACATTTATTCATCGCTGAAGGATATAGAAGAGAAAGGAGATTGGAGTTTCGGCATTATGCATGAAATAGCCCACGATTTCAATGCAGGAAATGATTTTGCAGTGAATGGCAAAAATACGAATTGGAATTGGAATGAAGAAATGTTTGCCAATTTTCGAATGTATTATGCCATAGAAAAACTGAACGGAGCATTCATACAACGGGAGAAAGTCTATCGTGGCGAAGAGGCGAAACTTTTTTACCAAACAGATGTTGGAGAATCTTACGATAAGTTATTTCCTGAGGGAAAATTCTCCCACGATGCACTGATGTATACGCTAATACGCATTAAAGATAAAATCGGATGGGAACCGTTTAAAAAGACATTCCATTGGCTATATGACAATAAAACGGAATTAAATGACGATTGGTCAAAATTTAATTTTTTTCTTGATAAGTTAACCGAATATTCATCTTTTGATGTACGCTCTACTTATTTAGACGGAGAACTTGAAACCGTAAAACAATATCTCCATAAAACAGTAGATGTGTCTGAATTTGGGGCTTTAGCCGATGGCAATGATGTGACCGAAGCCGTGAGGAGAGCATTGGAATATTGCAAAAGCATCAATGCCAAGAAACTGATTTTCCCAAGTGGGCGGTATGAATTTTATCCGGATAAAGCAACTGAGAAATACTTTTTTATCAGTAATAATGATGAAGGATTGAAACGAATTGCTTTCCCTTTGATCGATTTTTCAGATTTTGAAATCGACGGTCAAGGTTCCACATTCATTTTTCATGGATATACCTGTCCCTTTATAGTCGAAAATTCTCAAAATATTACCATTAAAAATCTATCCATTGATTATATACGTACCTTTCACAGCGAAGGGACAATAGTAAAAATTGACGATCAAGGTTTTGATGTTGTATTTGATAAAAAATACCCCTACAGAATTGAAGACGGTCTATTGCAATTCTATGGCGATGGAAATAATAAATATCCTTACAGCAATATGCTTGAATTTGATCCGGAGAAGAAAGAAACAGCCTTTATGGCTAAGGATTATTGGCTTTGGAATTCTCTCCATGCTACACAACTTCCCGACAGTGTGGTGCATATACAAAAAAGCGGAATCACTGCCACAGTGGGAAATGTCATGGTATTTGGGTCTGCCTACCGTCGCGTTCCCGGCTTTACACTTACAGATAGCCGTAACTTGACAATTTCAGGCGTAAACATTTATCACTGCGGAGGGATGGGAATTATCGCTCAACGTTGTGAAAACATAATGGTCAGAAAAGTGAATATAACTCCGACGCCGGGGAGTAACCGAGTTGTCAGTATTACGGCAGATGCCACTCATTTTGTCAATTGTTCAGGAAAAATAACCTTGCAGGATTGTCTGTTTGAAAATCAAAAAGACGATGCGACCAATATCCACGGTATTTATGCAATTATTTCTAAGATTATCTCTCCTACAACGCTTGAGTTGCAATTGATGCACAGTCAACAATTGGGTTTTCAATTATTGAAGCCCGGACAAGCCATCGAATTGGTGGATGCTCCCGCATTGGTTACTGTGGCAAAAAACAAGGTGAAAAATGTCGAATATTTGAATAAAGAATATATGCTTGTTGAATTGGAACATCCGGTACCTTCCGAAATAAAAGTAAGAGATGCAGTAGGGAGTGCGGAAGAAGAGGTTGAAGTATTAATATCCAATTGCACCATTCGTTCGAACCGAGCGAGAGGCCTGCTCATTGGCTCGAGAGGCAAAACCATTATAGAAAACAATTATTTTCATGTGCCCGGAGCTGCTATTCTATTTGAAGGCGATGCCAGTTACTGGTTTGAGCAATCAGGCGTAAAAAACTGTATAATTAGAAACAATACATTCGACAACTGTAATTTTGGAGTATGGGGAAATTCCGTCGTTCAGGTGGGTTCCGGAATTAAAAAGGAAGAAAGGGACAGAAGCCGGTATAACTCTAACATCATTGTAGAAAATAATGTATTTAAAATTTTTGACCCGCGTCTTGTCAACTTGTATTCTGTTGACAATTTTATCTTTCGGAACAATTCAATTGAAGCCTCCGATAAGTATCCTAAACAAAATGAAACCGCTGATCCTTTTGTAATTACTTCTTCTTCCAATATAAATATTGATATAAAAAAATAAAATATTAAAACGTATGAGACAATTTATTCTGCTAATATTTTTACTGCAAGCCGGCTTACAAATTTGTTTTTCGGCAGAAAACCGCTGGTCATTGAAACAAGATGGAGGGATTGAATGGAATGTAGTTTCGGGAGATGTACATAGTGATCACATAGAAATGAGTGGTAAGTTCATTTCATTGATACAAACTTACGGCGTGGACTCAGATAACCGTCTGATCACAAGCAAACAACTTATTTTTCCCATGCTGCGTACCATTCCCAATGATACGCATGCCCATACGGCTTATACTTTCGGCACAGATGTTCAGCCACAGATTAAAATTAATAACCGCCGCATTACGGAAAATGTGAAAACCTTTTATCTGAGAGGATTATTGGTAACCGTTACCGAAGCCGGCAACCTTGCCCGAATTACCCGCACGCTTTTTCCTTCAGTCGATAAAGCATCTGCTATCGAAAAATTCACATTGACAAATATATCCGACAAAGAAATCACCGTCGAAATCGAAGATTTTGAAAAAAAATCATGGAGTCAACCGGAAAAAAGTGTTTACGGACGGTATGAAATCTCGGCAAAATCGCAAGGATCCGGGATTTATACAGTCAAACCGGAAGGTGAAATTATTTTTTCAATGATTTATAGCGGACGAAAGCAGGAAGAATCTGTTCCGGAAATTAATCCTGAAGCCGAATTACTTGCGCGGGTGTCATTGATCGATCAACTTTTCGATAAGATACAGTTTCATTGTCCGAATGAAGTGATGAGCCGTATGTTTGATTTTGCCAAAGTAAGGGCTATGGAAAGTATTTATCAAACCAAAAACGGATTGGTGCATAGCCCCGGCGGAGCAAGTTACTATTCGGCAATATGGGCAAATGATCAGGCAGAATATGCCAATCCTTTTTTTGCTTATTCCGGATACGAAACGGCTATTGAAAGTGCAATGACTTCGTGGAGATGGTTTGCCGGCTATATGAACCCCGATTACAGACCCATTCCAAGTTCGATTATAGCGGAAGGCACCGGTTACTGGAATGGCGCACGCGACCGCGGCGATCAGGCGATGATTGCATACGGAGCTACGCGATTTGCGCTTGCGTTGGGAGATAAACAAAAAGCAAAAGAGATTTTCCCCCTGATTGAATGGTGTATCGAGTATTCTAAACGCAAAATCAATGCCAATGGAGTAGTGGCTTCGGACAGTGATGAATTAGAAGGCCGTTTTCCGGCGGGCGACGCAAACCTGTGTACCTCCTCTTTACTGTATGATGCACTGATTTCAGCTGTATATTTGAGCAGAGAATTGGGAAAACCCCAATCACAGATAAAAGCGTATGAACAAATGGCAAAAGAACTCAGAACAAATATCGAACGCTTTTTCGGCGCAAACGTAGAAGGTTTTGAAACCTATCGCTACTATGAGGGCAATGATGTATTACGGGCTTGGATTTGTATCCCACTTACGGTTGGCATTTTCGAACGAACCGAAGGAACTGTGGCGGCTTTGTTTTCGCCCCGTCTATGGACGGATGACGGTTTATTAACCGCTGCCGGAGATAAAACATTTTGGGATCGATCGACATTGTATGGTTTGCGAGGCGTTTTCATGGCAGGAGAAAGAGAAAAAGCGCTTTCCTTTTTCAAAAAATATTCTACCCGCCGTTTGCTGGGCGACCATGTTCCTTACGCTGTGGAGGCATATCCGGAAGGAAACCAGCGCCATTTATCGGCAGAAAGCGCTTTGTATTGCAGAGTGGTTACCGAAGGTTTGTTTGGTTTGCGTCCAACCGGCTTTGCTTCCTTTGAAATTACCCCTCAGTTGCCTGATGAGTGGAATGAAATGGAACTGAAAAATATCATTGCTTTCGGAGGAAAATCCATTGATATCCGGATTATACGTGCAAAGGAAAAAGTCAATGTCTTGATTTTCACAGATGGGAAGCTAATCAAGTCGACGGCCATTAAGAACGGCGCCACGCTCTCCGTAAAAATGTAATTTTCTAATTGAAAAATTATTTGCTTGATTTACAGATTTGGCTGCTATGTTTTTATTGCGGCAGACCGATATGCCTGTCTGTTAAGTTTTGCGTGATGGGTTCTTCACATAAGTGGTGCAAAAAGTCGCATGACTGATTCTAAAAATCTTTTCCATTTGGGGCGTTTTATCCATTCATCGTAAAGAATTTCTTTACAAAAAGCCATGTCTTGTAAAAATATTTCTTTATTATGCAAGGCAATATGCGAATCGTATAAATAGCAATTAATTTCAAAATTGGTTTCAAAACTCCTAAAATCCAAATTAGCCGATCCGATTACCGAAAGCATATCGTCGGTGACCAAAGTTTTGGCGTGAATGAATTTATCTTGCAGCTCATAGATTTTCATTCCGGATTCCAATAATTCGGCATAATAGGAGCGGGAAGCAGGATCGACATAGGATGAATCGGATTTGCGGGAAACCATTAAACGTACATCAATACCACTAAGCGATGCCATCTGTAATGCTTGAAACAGGGATTCATCAGGCAAAAAATAAGGCGTTTGCATATAGATATATTTTTTTGCACCGATGATGATATTTAAAGTCGCCTGTAATAAATTATGATACAATCCATAAGGTCCTCCTGTAGCGATTTGCATGAGATTTTGTGTGTAGTCTTTTACTTCGGGAAAATACGCTTTTTCATCCAAAAAAAGTTCTCCCGAACTGTACCAATCAATTAAGAAACAAGCTTGCAGACCCAAAGCCCCTTGTCCCTGAATACGCAAATGGGTATCTCTCCATTTCGGATTGATGGAATAGTTGTCGGAAATGTTCATTCCACCGATATAAGAAGTTATACCGTCAATAACAATCACTTTTCGATGATTTCGATAATTGAGTTTTTCTCCGATTTTGATATATTTGGCATCCATTAACGAAGCAATTTGTACTCCGCTTTCTTTCATTTCGTTGAAAAACTTTTTGGGAATCAACCAATTGGCCACTTTGTCGTAGATAAAGCGGACTTCAACGCCTTCCGATGCTTTTTTCATCAACAAATCCTTAACAATTCTTCCCGTCCGGTCGTTTTTAAAAATGAAAATTTCAATATGGATGTGGTGTTTAGCGCTTTGTATATCTTCCAAAAGCGCTTCAAACATTCGACTGCCTTCGGTAATTACTTCTACTTTACTTCCTTGCAAAACCGGCGACAGGTTATTGTTTTTCAACAGATTGATTAAATTCGTATATTCGGGGAGTATCTCGATATTTCGATTGTATGTCAGATTTTTAAAACTTAAATCTTTAATTTTTTGGAATTTCTTTTCCGAAAATTGCCGCATTCGACGGGTATCCTGTCCAAAAAAATAATAGATGATAAGTCCGAACAAAGGCACAAAAATTAAAACTAACAGCCAGGCTATTGCTTTAATCGGACTCTTGTTTTCGGAAATAACCACAATCACTGCTCCTGCTATTAAAACGATATATACAAGGTACGCAATATTGTGCAAAGAGGATAAAAAATCTACTACGCCCCACATAATGTGTTTTGTAAACTTCCGTGAGGCAAATATACGAATTTTGTTTGAAAGAAGTGTTAAATTATAGTGTTTTATTGTAACTTATCATCTTCTTATTTCAATTATCAATTATTTCTTGAACTTTACCCAACTTCCTCCGTTGTAACAATTCGTAAAACCGTTCCTTTTCATCATACTCACAGCATTGCCGCTCCTCATTCCACTGGCGCAAACCACTACGATGTTTTGTTCTTTCTCAAAATTTTTCAAAAAACCGCCAAGCTCATCCAAAGGAACATTTTGAGAATCTTTTACATGCCCACCGGCAAATTCCCCCCTTGTGCGTACATCCAACAACAAAGCTCCGTTACTCAAGAGTTCCCCAAGATCAACCTTCGACTTTCCACCAAATAAATTTCCAAATAAACTCATAATCATTCTTTTTATTGTTTGTTATTAAATAAATATTTGCTTTTTAATTGTTCGTATTTCGTCGTTATACGAATATATAATATAAAAAATTTTATTTATCAGATTCTTTAATGTCAATAAATAATTCGTTAAATAATTGTTTTGCCAACGCCCAATTTTCCTTGCATATACAATATTTGATGGTTGGAAGTGTGACTATTTCCTGATAGATCAATCCTGCATCTTTCAATTCTTTCAAATGTTGCGACAGGGTACTTTTGGCAATCGGCAATTTTTCCGACATATTACTGTGATAGCAACATGCTTTCTTTGCCAGCATTTTCAATATAGCTATCCTGATTGGATGCCCCAATGCTTTGGCAAATCGCGCCAGCTGATCCTGTTCTTTTATTAATTCTTCATTCATAATTCATAGAAAATCGGCTGCAAATATACGAATATTTTTTTTATTCGCAAAAATACGAACAATATTCAAAAAAGAGTATTTCCTTTGCCGGTTGAGAAAACGTTTGCTCAATATTCAAAGATACAAAAAAATAAGCTATCTTTGTGTGAATTAAATACATTATTTGAATTGGATGTTCACATAATTATTGAGTAATAATACATATAAATATGAAAAAATATTTTTTACTTTTAAATATCCTTTTAGGAGCTTTCTATTCAAACGCGCAAAACGCTCCGGTGTTGAAATTGCAATATCATTTTCCGGCTACCAATTGGGAAAAAGAAGCTTTACCATTGGGTAACGGAAGGATAGGAGCGATGGTGTTTGGAGGAGTGGAAAGCGATATGATTCAAATGAACGAACATTCGCTTTGGTCAGGTGGTCCGGGAAAAAATCCAAACTACAATGGAGGGCATGCCCGTACTGAGGAGGAAGTCAAACAGAATCTTAAGAATCTACGAAAGGCTTTGCAGGATAAGATGACTCAATTTACTAACCAAAATGCGGCTTACATAGATGCAAATGGAAAAGTGATTGCAGCTGATTATCCTCCGGAAGATGCTATGCTACGGGATTATATCAGCGCTCTAATGGGCGACAGGACTGATTTCGGCTCTTATCAGTCCTTGGGAAATATCCACATCACCCGTTCTTCGACCGCGGCTCAAGTAGTTGATACTGCAATCCGAACTTATACAAATTATCATCGTGAATTAGATATCGAACACGCTCTCTCAAGAGTAAGTTATACCCAAGATGGCGTGAATTATCTGCGAGAATATTTTATCAGTCATCCCGACAATGCTTTGGTAATCCGTTTGACAGCCGATCAGCAGGGAAGCCTTTCTCGAACAATTTTTATCACCACTCCTCAGACGGAAATAAATATTTCGGCTGAAAACGGAGTGATTACGATGACTGGCAAACCGGCAGATCACAAAGATACCGGATTGAAATTTGCCCAGCAGATTAAAGTGAGACCTACCGGAGGAATGATGAGGGTTGAAGATAACAGGATACTGGTCGAAAATGCAGATGAAATTCTTATATTATTATCTGCTGCAACTAATTATCAACAATGCAAGGACAATAGTTTTAATTATTTCTACGACCATGATCCGTTAATTGAAGTCAAGGGTACAATTCAAAAAATAGCCGATAAAAGATACGAAGAATTATTGAGAAACCATATAAGTGATTACGAATCACTGTATAATAGGATGTCATTTTCGCTAAACGACGCATATAACACGGGCAATAAAACAACCGACCAATTATTGACAGGATATAAAAACAATACGAATACCACCGCTGAAAATCTATACTTGGAACAAGTTTATTACCAGTTTGGAAGATATTTATTGATTGCTTCTTCCCGGAAGAACGGATTACCCGCAAACTTGCAAGGTATTTGGGCAAATGGACTTAATCCGCCCTGGTCGGCAGATTATCACACCAATATCAATGTGCAAATGAATTATTGGTTAGCCGAACAGACCAATTTGGCAGAATGTCATTTACCGGTTATTGAATACACCAAAAGTCTTGTTCCCAGAGGACGTTACACAGCATCGCATTATTATTGTAAACAGGATGGAAGTCCGGTGAGAGGTTGGGTTATTCATCATGAAAATAATATATGGGGGAATACAGCGCCAAGCAATTGGTACGAAGGTTTTTACTTTCCTGCCGCCGCTGCCTGGATGTGTCAGGATATATGGGAGTACTATAATTTTAATCAGGATAAAACTTTTTTGGAAGAATATTTCCCAATCATGTTGGATGCCGCGCTTTTTTGGGTCGACAATCTTTGGCTTGATTCGCGCGATGGTACTTTGGTCGCTAATCCCTCGTATTCGCCCGAACATGGACCATATTCTTTAGGAGCATCCTGCGACCAGGCCATTATTGCTGAATTGTTCGATATGGCGCTGAAATCAGCTGTAATATTGAATAAAAACATTCCGGAAATCAACGAAATTGTTGTGGCAAAAAATCGCTTGTCCGGTCCAAAAATCGGATTAGCCGGACAATTCATGGAATGGAAAGATGAACTTTTATTGGATATAACCGGAGATAACCGTCATCGTCATACCAATCATTTATTTTGGTTGCATCCCGGCTCGCAAGTTGTTGCAGGGAGAAGTCTGCAAGAAAACCTATATGCCGAAGCAATGAAAAAAACATTGAATACCCGAGGAGACGGCGGAACAGGTTGGAGTAAAGCATGGAAAATCAATTTTTGGGCGCGTCTGCACGACGGAAACCATTCTCACAAATTACTCGAAGAGCTGTTGAGAGAGTCCACCTTGACTAACTTGTTCGACACCCATCCGCCTTTCCAAATCGATGGAAATTTTGGAGCGACTGCCGGAATGACAGAGATGTTGGTGCAAAGCCAAGGCGATTACATCGAACTTTTTCCCGCTCTTCCCGATAAATGGAAAAATGGAAAGTTCAAAGGCATTAAAGCGAGAAGTAATTTTGAGTTATCGGCCGATTGGACGGATAAAAAACTTCAGTCTTTAGAAATTATTTCTCATTCAGGAAACGTTTGCAAAATTAAATACGAAGAAATTTCGAATTATAAAATCATGCAACAAAATGGGAAAGTGGTTACTCCTGAGATAATTGATAAGAATATGGTGGCATTTAAAACCGATTCGGGAACAATATACACTGTTACAAAATAAACAGTCAATTATTGCCGATAAAATTATTATTTCATACTTTTGCAGTTTATTTGTTTCAAAGAATGGCATTAGAACCGCATATCATCATTAAGGGAGCAAGGGTTAATAACCTCAAAAACATAGACGTAGAAATTCCTCGCAATCAATTCATTGTTATAACGGGTTTGTCCGGATCGGGAAAGTCTTCATTGGCTTTCGATACCCTATATGCC
>Ga0082212_10003466_pt1 | contig 22361 bp, 18 predicted proteins | sample TergutNt197P3_FD_71548 | JGI IMG/M metagenome (GOLD analysis project Ga0082212, IMG submission 71548) | Neocapritermes taracua P3 segment gut microbial communities from Petit-Saut dam, French Guiana - Nt197 P3 | ecosystem: Host-associated > Arthropoda: Insects > Digestive system > Gut ...
TATAACACAACGACAGTTACAGGAAATATCGAACCAAGGAACGAAACGGCGGTAAAACCTGAAATTTCAGGAACCATATCAACGATACTTAAAGAAGTCGGGCAATATGTCAATAAAGGAGATATCATTGCTACGGTACAGAAAATTCCCGATGCGGGAGAAATAAGCGCTGCCGAATATCGTTTACAAGTAGCCAATATCAGTTTGGAGCAGGTTGCCAAAGAATTCGACCGTCAGAAGTTTCTTTATGAAAGTGAAGTTCTTTCCAAAAATGACTATGAAATTATTGAAGCCCGTTACTACAAGGCAATAGAAGAAAAAGAAAATGCCAAAGATGCTTTGGAAATCGCTAAAACAGGTACGTCAAGAAAATCCAATACGGTCAATAATACGCTGGTACGTTCGAGTTCTTCAGGCACAATCTTGGATATTCCCGTGAAAAAAGGCGATAGAGTTATCCACACAAATCCATTCAACGAGGGTACCACCGTAGCTGTTGTTGCTAATATGAATGATTTGATTTTCAGAGGAAACATTGATGAGTCCGATATAGGAAAAATTTGGGAAGGTATGCCCGTCAGCATTTCCGTAGGAGCAATGCCCAACGAAACCATTGATGCCGTATTGGAATACATCGCACCCAAAGGAGTGAAAGAAAGCGGTTCGGTTTTGTATGAAATAAAAGCCGCTATCAAAGCGCCGAAAATACCCATTCGGGCAAACTACAGCGCCAATGCGGAAATTGTGATTGACCAAGTAGAAAATATCATCAAAATTCCAGAAAGTTCGGTTGAATTTAATAAAAACGGTTCAACTTATGTGTATGTGCTGAAAAGCGATAATGATAAAAGTCAGACGTTCACCAAAAAAGCCGTTGAAATCGGTTTATATGACGGAGATTATATAGAAGTTAAATCGGGAATAAGTTTAGATGATAAAATCAGAGGGAGGAAGGTTGAGAATTGAGAATTAAAAATTAAAAATTAAGAGTTAAGAGTTAAGAGTTAAGAGTTAAAAAAATAAATCGGCTCAAAAATAGGTTGTATTTGGCTCAAAAAAGTGTATTTTTCACAAAAAATCACCACCTTTGTGAGCTAAAAGAACCAATAAGAAAATGGCAACACAAGAATTGATATTGAATTATCTTAAAGAGAATACAAATTCGTCTTCCAAAGAAATTTGGGAGGGTTTAAATTCCATTATCAGTTATGCAACTGTAAAGCGTTGTTTATCAAAGTTATTGAGCGAAAATTACATTATACGACAAGGAAATGCAAAAAATAGCCGTTACTCTATTTCACCCCGTTTTAATCTTTTTTATCCAATAGACTTAAACGAATATTACAGCAAAGAAATAGATGAAAGAGAAATTTTGACGGGATATAACTTTTCGCTTTTTACAGAAGTTTTGCATAATATTTCCCTTTTTACAGCTGAAGAATTGATTTTATTAAATAATTTACAAAATAAATTTTCCGAAAATGTCGCTCAACTTTCCGATTTTGAATACAAAAAAGATATGGAACGCTTAGCGATTGATTTAAGTTGGAAATCTTCTCAAATAGAGGGAAATACATATTCTCTACTCGAAACGGAACGACTTTTGAAAGACAAACAAACGGCGGCAGGAAAAACAAAAGATGAGGCAATTATGCTGTTAAATCACAAAGATGCCATTGATTTTGTAGTGGCAAACCCCGATTATTTTCTTTCGTTGAACATTGCTAAAATTGAGGAGTTACACAGCATTTTGATAAAAGAATTGGGTGTTGATAGAAATATAAGAACACGCCGAGTGGGCATAACAGGAACAAATTATCGTCCGATTGACAACGAATTTCAGATACGCGAGGCATTGCAACAAACTTGCGATTTAATAAATAACCGTAAAAATGTTTTTGAAAAGGCGCTGTTTGCATTGGTGTTGCTGTCGTATATTCAAGCATTTTCAGACGGCAACAAGCGCGTAGCAAGAATTACGGCAAACGCACTTTTTATAGCCAACAATCATTGCCCTGTTTCGTTCCGAACGGTTGATACTGTTGATTACAAAAAGGCAATGCTTTTATTTTACGAACAGAATAACATTTCGGCATTCAAGCAAATTTTTATAAATCAATTCAAATTTGCTGTGGAAAATTATTTTTAAAAATATCTGTCAATATAACACCATAATGAAAAAAGCAAAATAAGAAATATGAAAATACGAAAAGGAATAATAGCCATATTCAGTCTGTTACTTACATTCAATGGTTTGGCGCAGCAAAAAACAATAAGGGAGGAAATACAGGAATTACAGGAACTGATTCGCAGACAAAACGAAAACCTTGGGCGTTCACAGCGAACTGATTCGACACGTTTGGAAATTGAACCTGAGGAAAAGCAAACCATAGAAATAAAGCCTGTGGAGAAACAAGTCGAGAAAGAACAAACAGCAGAAATTCAGCCCGCAACAAGTCCTTCTCCCGTAATAAATGCTTATAGAAAAAATGTCTGGTCGTTGGAAGAATGTATTCAACACGCTATCGACCACAACATCAGTATCCAACAACTGCAACTGCGGCAGGAAGAAGCCGAGATTCAGCAAAATACCGCAAAAAATAGCCGACTACCTAATCTGAATGCCTCTATGGGTTTGGATTGGAACTACGGAAAAACGGAAGACCTGATGAATGAATTTATCGACTATAACCTGTCAAACACAAGCATCAACGCCCAAAGTATCTTCCCCATATTCACAGGGTTTCGTATTCCCAATCAAATCGAACGCACAAAATTGGAAGTAAAAGCGGCTACTCAAAATCTTGAAAAAGCAAAAGAAGATTTATCCATACATATCACCTCTTTGTTTTTGCAAGCCCTTTTCTTCAAGGAATTATTGAATATCAGTCAGCAACAGTTGGAGTTAAGCAACACACAAGTCGAACGAACCCAATTACTCATACAGGCAGGCAATATCCCCAAATCTCAATTGTATGATATAGAAGCCCAAGTAGCGAAAGACGAAGTCGTTGTCGTGAACGCTCTGAACGACTTGGAACTGGCTCTGTTAGACCTTGCTCAAAGTCTCGAATTGGAAAGAAATACGGATTTTGATATTTATATTCCCAATATCGAAGGGGATATTATCAGTATGTATATGAGAAGTTTACAGTCGCCTGACATTATTTATGAAAATGCCTTGAATATAAAACCTGTCATCAAAGGACAGGAATACAGGGTAGAAAGTTCCCAAAAAGCATTGAAAATAGCGGAAGCAGGATATTATCCCCAGTTAGATTTTATGATGGGAATCGGAACCCGCTACCATCATATTTATAAGCCTTCGGAACAGGTCAATCCGATAACACTTGAGCCAATAGATTTAAATCCTTCGCTCTCCACTCAAATGAAGAATTACGGCGCCCGTTTTTTCGGTTTCAATTTGAGCATTCCGATTTTCAACCGCTATCAAGTACGAAATCAAGTCAGCAGTGCAAAAATTGAAATATTGAACCAGCAACTAATCTTGGAAAACAACAAAAAAACGCTGTACAAAGAAATTCAAACGGCATACAAAAATGCAACGGCTGCTCAGAACAAATATCGTGCTTCTGAACGGGCAGTAAAATCGGCAAATGAGTCGTTTGAATATGTCCGCCGGCGTTATGAGTCGGGAACAGCCAATGTTTTTGAGTTTAACGAATCCCGCACAAGATTGATGCAAAGTCAGTCGGAACAGGTACAGGCGAAATATGAATACATTCTGAAAACCAAAATCTTAGACTTCTACAACGGTGTCCCGATTCGATTGTGAAAACTTAAATGAACGCGGATAACACTGATAGTGCTGATTTACGCTGCGAAAATCCGCCTTATCCGCGTCATCTGCGTTCCCTTGAGGCTATAAATAACCTTATCTTCTTCCAGTAGAACCGCCTCTGCTTGATTCGCTGTTGCCGGAAGAGCGTGAAGAACCTCCGCTATTGCCTGATGCAGACGGTCTGGAATTTCCCGAACGTGCAGGAGTTGCGCTTTCACTTCTCGATGGAGTATTTCCCGAGCGTGCAGGAGCAGCGCTTTCACTTCTCGATGGAGTATTTCCCGAACGTGCGGGGGTGGCGCTTTCACTTCGTGATGGCGTATTTGCCGAACGTGCGGGGGTGGCGCTTTCACTTCGTGATGGAGTGTTTGCCGAGCGTGACGGAGTAGCACTTCCGTTTCGTGACGGAGTAGCGTTCCCACTTCGTGTTGCAGCATTGTCTGTTGAGCGTGATGGTGTCGCGTTTCCGCCTCGTGTTGCAGTATTATTTTCACGTCCTGTAGTGGTATTTGCAGCACGTGAATTAGTCGTTGCCTGTTGCCGGCTCATTTGAGTCCTTTCCCTTTGAGGCGCGGTATTATACTGGGGGGAACTGTTGAACCCGCTTGATCTGTGATTCGGATTATGATCATAGATATAGACATAATTATTTACATGAACAGGCGGCTGATGGTAAAATACGCGCCGGCCATAATAATCATATCTTCCATTGTAATAGCCATAGTTGATGAAATAACTTCTGGGCATCCAGCAGGCATCAATCCAGCGATAACCACCGCGATATAATTCCCAATAGCCCGGTATCCAATATGCTCCGGAGTATGGAGCCAAAGCCCAATAGCCTTGTACCCAAACATAACTCCTTGAAAAATAATCCCATGTCCAATAACCGTCAATCCAAATGTAATCCGGAGACGGCGCACCAAAAGCAGGAACACCCACATTTAAAACCACGTTGGGCGCTACAGGTATGCGTGCATACACCGATACAGATACTTGTGCTTGAACTTCACTTTGTAAGCCAAATGCCATCAACATCATCGACAGCATTAAAACGGATAAAATTTTTGTTTTCATGACAGTAAGTATTATATTGTTAAACCATCGTGTATATTACTTTGACTATTGTTGGATTTAAACGTTTAATTTCGTTTGGTTAATCTTTGTTAAAAAATATTACAAAATGAAAATGAGAATTATTGCGCAATAATATTGTCATTATTTAGTTCAACAAAATTATACATCTCAAACAAATAAATGATTATCTCCCAATTGCTTCGCCATAAATCGAACAATTGTTTGTTTCTTATGTTCCCTGTTGTTACAATCAATAGTTTTTCAGGGATTTTTCTTATAATAAATGAGTCAACAAAATCATAATCTTTAGTGATAACTATCCTATTATCTGTTAATGAAATATCTCTAATTTGACTATCTGTTGTACGTTCCTTATCCGGAAGGTCATTAGTATGCAGAGCATCAAAACCTTTTTCCCTCAAGAATAGTGCAATTCCGTAAGGTAATTGAGCGTCAACAAGAAATTTCATATAACACTTTGTGCATAATTTTTACTTTGGTTAGTTGAGATGCAAAAAGCAAACATGCCCGAATGTCATCTTCTTCAATAACAGGGTAGTCATTTATAATCTCACTCCAAGTCATTCCGGAAGACAACAAATCAATAATCATTTCCACAGGATATCGCAGATTCCTAATGGTTGGCTTACCATGGCATACATCAGCGTTAACAGTAATTCGTTCAATAAGTGATTCCATCTACTATGAATTAATATTGAAATGCAAAGTTAATATTAATTTTTCGGATTCCACACAAACACATAAAAATTATAAATATAAAAAACTCATTTTTAAATAATTAAAAAAAATCTTAATAACTCTATTCATTCCTTCAACCGCCTCAAATATTCTTGAATTTTCAATTCCTGCGGATTATTCTGGGAAAACCAGAATTGTTTGTCTTTGATTTCTTCGGGTAGATGATCCTGTTTCACATAATTTCCTTCGTAATTATGCGCATATTTATAGCCTTTTGAGTAATTCAGTTCTTTCATCAGTTGCGTGGGAGCATTTCGCAGGTGAAGCGGCACGGGAAGATTTCCCGATTGACTCACTTCTCCCAAAGCGCTTTCAATAGCCATGTATGCGGAGTTGCTTTTGGGACTTGTAGCTAAATAAATCGTGGTTTCAGCTAAGATGATTCGTCCTTCGGGCCAGCCGATTTTAGTCAGGGCATCGAAGCAGGCATTCGCTAACAGCAAAGCGTTGGGATTCGCCAAACCAATGTCTTCCGATGCAGAAATCACCAAGCGGCGGGCAATGAATTTGGGGTCTTCACCTCCGGCAACCATTCTCGCTAACCAATACACAGCGCCGTCGGGGTCACTTCCCCGAATGGATTTGATGAATGCCGAAATAATATCGTAGTGCATTTCACCTCCCTTGTCGTAAGCCACCGGATTTTCCTGCAAACGATCTATTACTTTGGCATCGGTAACAAGAATTTCCCCATCGGGATTACCGGAAGCATCATCGGCTTCGATAACCAGCTCTAAAATATTCAACAGTTTTCGGGCATCGCCTCCGGCAAATCGCAACAAAGCAGCCGTTTCTTGAACAACTACTGTTTTCTTTTTCAACTCGACATCTTCCGTCAGGGCTTTATACATCAAATCCAACAAATCCTTTTCTTCCAAACTTTTCAACACATACACTTGACAACGGGAAAGCAGAGGGCGAATCACCTCGAACGAAGGATTTTCGGTGGTAGCGCCAATCAAGGTAATTGTACCGCTTTCAACTGCCGACAGCAAGGAATCCTGTTGGGACTTGCTGAACCGGTGTATTTCGTCAATAAAAAGAATGGGGCGATGACTGCTGAAAAAAGCATTCGATTTCGCCTTGTCAATAACCTCTCTGACATCTTTCACGCCCGAACTTACGGCACTCAGCGTATAGAAAGGAATGTCCAACTGCTTGGAAATGATTTTTGCCAAAGTGGTTTTGCCAACTCCCGGAGGTCCCCAGAGGATAAAAGAGGGAACATGTCCCGAATCAATCATTTTACGAAGCACACTCCCCTTCCCGACCAAATGATTTTGACCGGCATAATCGTCCAAAGTGGTGGGACGCATTCGCTCCGCTAACGGTTGATTCATGGAATTAATGATTAATGATGATGCAAAGGTAGTTATTAATTATGAATTTCGAAGCAATCGACGGAGTTAATCGCTTTGAATCTATATCCTTGAAACAGCATAGAGTGGAAAAACTTTGATGTTGGAATAACTTGCAAAATTTTCCATTGAAAAAGGATACAGAAACAGTGAACGTATTCGCCCTACACCAAACGAAGAGATTTCCTGCAAGGCAAATTCCAACAATGAACCTGCCGCAACGATATGCAGTTCAGGATAATCTTCATAAATATGACGGCAATAATAGAATTTTTTTTCGTTTTTTATACCCAATAATAGAAATTTTTTTCGTTTTTTATACCCAAACTCCCAGTACGCTACCGCACTGTACGTACTTGTCATTATCAATTATCAATTATCAATTTTACCAATTACCTTACATCATATCTTCTGAAGACAATAAAACTCGCCACAAACAACAGAGCGATAGTCAGCATCAAGGCAATCAGATAGCCGCTGATAAATTGTATCCTTTGTCCGAAAGAAGCCGGATTTTCACGGTATTGTGGAACTTGTTCTATTTCGACCGGTTTCCGGCTTGTCGATAAACTTTCATTCGGATTATACCAGTGCGGACTTTCGCTGTCTTTAGCATCTATGTCTTTAAACCATTGCAGGAACTGCGGTTGGAAAATGCGGATATCGTCCCAGTTCTTGCGGAAGCGCAAGTATCCTCCACCCATAAATGCCTCATTGATATAATCGAATTGGGCTATGGGTGAAACAACGGTCAAATTCCGGGTATTCTCAAACTGATGAAACATTTGCAGGTAATAAGCATCTCTGTGTCGTTTCTCCATATTCAATATGTCTGTTTGGTGATTTGCCCGTAATTCATGGCGGGGATAGAAAGGATTATTACCACTTGAACTCCAGCGCCCTTCCGCCCCATTCTTTTCCAAATCATCTCGATCCTCGTTAATTGCCGCTTCAACCTGAACAGCGGAAGGTATCGGGAATAATTTCTTCGCCCAAAAAACGGATGTGTTGGGAATAACAACCGCTACTACCAACCAAAAACACAAAGATATCAGCAAACTGATATTGGAATGGCGGGTAACGACCGACGAAAATAATCCGAATACGGCAAATACGGTAATCAACAACAGGCTGATAAAAATAAATCCGGCTGTTTCTAACAAATAGTTTCCATCAATATTCACTTTCCCTGAAATCGTTAAGATCAGCATACTGATGAGAATGCCTGTCAATTCCATCAATCCGATTACAGTAACAATACTTGCCAACTTGCTGCCCAAAAATGTTCGGCGAGGTACAGGGTTTGAGAAAACCAACCCCAGCGTGCGGTCTTCTTTTTCGCCCGAAATGGCATCGAAGGCAAACAGTAAGGTGATAAAACTGAGAAACATGGATACAATAAACGACCAACTCAAACTTTCTGCACGGCTTAATAAAGGGTTAGCCGTGTTGTGGCGAACAGAAAAACCATACACATTATAAGCGCTATACGTGATTTCGTTTGGCAGGTAAGTTTCCTTACAGTCTGCTATGACTCCATTGCTTCGAGGCGAAATAATGAAATTCCTCGTAGTCGTAACAATTCCGGAAATATTATTTGCCTGTTCGGTAAGCGCCGCCTGTTCGCTTTGCCTGTGTTTGGCATAATTTTCCTGCGTTTCGGCATAAGACGAAACAAAAGCGATACTCCCTACTATAAATACCAGTACGACAATCACAAATGATACGTGAAAACGCAGACTGTAGAGATAATTTTGAAGTTCTCGGGTGTATAATGTTGTAAACATAAAATTAATGATTAATGTTTAATGATTAGTGATTAATGGTTAGTTGTACTTAATGAATTAATCATTAATCACTAACCACTAATCATTATTTATCTAACGTCGTATCTCATAAAAGCAGCAATTGTAGCCAATAACAAAACGACCATCAGCGAAAGCAAGGCGGCGAGCCGTCCCATAGCAGCGTTGAGCGCGGTTGATAGTGTAAGCGGTTGAGATACATACCGAGGCACATCACCGGTATCTAAATAAGGAAACATTGAATTGGATATATCTAATTTATCCATCAATTCCCAATATTCATCTCCCATTTTATTTGCTTCTTCTTGCGAATAAAGGTCATCAAATGATTGACCTGTAAAATAAGCAAACGACTCAAACAGTTTTTTATCGGAATAATGAAGGAAAAATGTTTCCCGATAATTACGAACAGTTTCTAAATATTTCAGGAAGCTCTGCATATCGGTTCTGCACAGAGCGTTCATGGTTTGTCCGAATATTTCGGAAGGCGACAGATAGGCAATCCGCTGCTGCCAAGTCTGCTGACGGACTAAATCATCCAAATAATTCTTCTGTATAGCCCATTTTTTATCGGCATTACTCATCATAGCCTCAGATTCCATAATTGACATATCCCTGTGGTAAAGAGCTCCTTCCTTGATAATCCCACTCATTTCTGTCGAGCCGTCTCCTCTACCGCTATAATTCCAATAATTCATGGATTCTAAATTCATTTCTTTCCGGATACGTTCAGATGCTTCGTTATAATCTTTCCGAAACTCTTTATCATATTCGCTCATAGCATTTTGTACGTTATCATAGAGTGGCGTTTTTACAAAACTTTGCGACAGATACATGGATATGTTGGGCAACAAAAACAAAAACCATATCCAGCATAACAAACTCAAAATAATGGAGGAAGAAGAACGGGATACCAAAGCTGAAATCAACATCCCTATCAGAATAAACACCAGCATATAGATAATCGACGTAAGAAATAGCAACAGTATTCCTCCCCAATCGGACGCCGAAATGGAAATATTGGGATTAACCATAACAATCAGGCAAGCCAAGATGTAGCAAAACAGCAGAATGGGTAGCAGGGTAAGCAGCAGCCCCGTCAGTTTTCCGAACAGAAATGTGATACGGCTCATTTTGCTTGTAAGCATCAGTTTCATGGTTCCGTCTTCCCTTTCACGCGTGATGGCATCATACGAAAACACCAACGCAATCAATGAAATCAAAATGGCAATAACCTTTGCGAAATCTATTGAGAAAAAGGCGTTCAGCAAGGGATTGTCGCGTGTGCTGATATGACCAGAAGGAAACAGTGGATACTCACCCATTCTAATCTTGGACGTATTCCCCATATTATTGGAAATCCCTGCGCTGAAAATGCTCAATACCGCAGGCTCTTTCACGACCGTAGGACGCAGATACGACCACACGCGCACTTCCTTGAACTCGTTTTCTGCCCGCTCCTGTTCAATTTTATATACCTGAACCTGACTTAAGTAATTATCTACACTTACTATCACGGTAAAGGGTATAATCACTATACAGAGCAGAAACCCTATTATAAACCTTGCCGAAATTAAATTCAGCAGGAAATCTTTTTTTGCAATTAACCACATAATAATAAAAGAGTTAAAAACTAAAAGTTAAAAGTTAAGAACTAAAAACTTTAAAAATCAACTTTTAGTTTTTAGTTTTTAGTTTTTAGTTTACCACCGTTACTTCCTGCATATAATCCAAATAGATACGCTCCAAGTCGTCTTGGAGGAATTCCTCACGGGTACGGAGCATCACCAATCGTCCCTCTTTCATAATACCCACGCGGTCGGCTACCGCTTTGGCACGGAAAATATCGTGCGTACACATCAGTATCGACTTACCCTGACTGCGGAGTTGCAACAGCAGTTGCACGAGTTCGGCTGCCGATTTCGGGTCAAGACCGGAGGTAGGCTCATCGAGCAGGATATTCGGTGCATCTTTGATGATAGCGATTGCCAGTCCTACTTTTTGCCGCATCCCTTTGGAAAAGGTTTTCAGTTTTTTCTCAAAGGCTTCTTCCTGCAAACCCACATCGCGCATCACGTTGTAGTAATCCTGTTTGCTTAGGTTGTTCTTTCCGCCCAACTTGGCAAAAAAGTCTAAGTTCTGCCGTGCAGTGAAATTGCCATACAGCATCACATTTTCAGACACATACGAAACATGACGCTTGGTTTCCAAGGGATTGTCCATCACATCGACGCCATTGATAAGCATTTTGCCCGATGTCGGGTCGATAAAGTTCAAAAACAGGTTGATAGTAGTAGTCTTACCCGCTCCGTTGGCTCCCAGAAGGAAAAAGATTTCCCCATCCTTAATATCGAGGTTCAAATTGTCTAATGCCAATTGTCCGTCCTCGTAACGTTTTGTTAAATCAATTGCTTGTAACATATTATATTTAATTGATAATTGATAATTGAAAGTTGAAAATTATTTTAATTCTTAATTCTTAATTTTTAATTCTTAATTGATAGTTACCTGACATCAAATCTTAAAAAACTCACAAATGCACACACGAAAAACAGCAGGCAATAGAAGCCGAGCAAGGCTATATCCACCCAGTTTTGTTGGAATACATTAGCAGTGCTGACAAATTGATAATTGCCAAGTTCAGGTATTGGTATATCCTTTATTTCAAAATCACCAACCCTTTTCGTAGAAGTCGCATAACCACCACTTCCTGAACGATAAACACTGTGTATCCATTTATCATAAACCTCCTGCTTGACTGTTATTTGAAACTGTTTGGCTTGTTGCATAAAGTTGTCAATTTCAGATCTACCGGTACCTGAAAATTCAGTCAGTAAGTTATTTACAGAATTAATAGGCGATAACAGGGAAATGCTTTTTGCAATACTATTCTGTTTATTACGACGCATATTGTAGTCGTTGGTTAACCTCTCGGTTTCAGAGATGATTTGTTGCTCATATTTTTCGAGAATTGGCTTTACCTGTTCATCATAAGCGCTATTTATGTCGTTCCAACTTTCTCCTCCGCTACCTATACCTCGCAATTCCGGATGAAATTGCGCTCTTAGACTTTCGTACAGTTCCATTTCTTCTTTGTTTTGTTCCTTCTCTATATCCATACGAAGAAGCGTTTTCTTTGACTCGAAAACGCCGTATGATTCCACCGGATAGATTACAGAACCAATGATAGGGCTTAATTTGGGAATGACTAAACCGAATACAATCCATAGTAACAATAATACATTAATGGAAAGAATTGAACTTTGCGTGAGCGCCGAAATCCACAAGCCAAGATTAAACAGTGTAAACAAAAATAGCAAACTTATACCAATCATCGCAAGTACGGCAGGAAATAATTCTTTCGAGAAAATGGGAATGACACCCGAAACATACACTATCAACAAAGCAACCAGTATAGAAAGCAGGAAAGGAACTAAAAAAACGATATAATTACCGAACAGTTTTGCCATGAGCGCCTGCCGTCGTAAAACGGCGTTGGAAAGTATGCCTCGCAACACACCCGACTCCTTGTCGCCGGATATAGCGCTGAACGTAAACACAATCGCGAGTATCGAAAGTACGAATGCGACGATAAAAGCAAAGTCAATTTCGCCCAACAAATCGGGTTTGTTGTCAAGCTTTGCATATTCGATTCTGTAATCGCCACTACGCGCAGTAATCACTTTTTGGGGCATCTTGTGCCCCAATCCCTGCGAAAAAATGCTTAATGGCGAGGGAGGATGAACACCTTCAGCGGTTATATGAGAACCCACGCTCGTTCTGTCGCGGTATCCCTGCACTTCCTGCTGATAATCCGACAGTCGTTGGGAGTAGTTTTTCACCGACACATAAAAACTCAAGGGAATAATACTCATACACAGCACAAATACCACCCAAAAGCGAAAATCAATGATTGCGCCTTGAATTTCGCGAATAAATAATGTTTTAAAAGGACTTTTCATAATAATTATTTTTACCCCACCCCTAAATCCCCTAAAGGGGACTTTGGAGTGTGATTAATTTCACTTTTAATCTCTCCCCCTTCAGGGGGTTTGGGGGGTTACCTGACATCAAATCTTAAAAAGCTCACAAATGCGCACACAAAAAACAACAGGCAATAGAAGCCGAGCAAGGCTATATCCACCCAGTTTTGTTGGAATATCTTAGCGGGGCTAAGATACCGATAATTATCAAGTACGGGAACCTGCACATTTTTTTCACCAAAACCTCTATCAGTAGTGTATGTTGACACACTTCCTTTCGACCGATATACTTTAAATTCGTAATTGTCATAAATCTCTTGTTTAACTGTTGTTTGAAACTGTTTGGCTTGCTGCATAAAATTGTCACTTTCAGAACTACCGGTACCTGAAAATTCAGCTAACAAATTATTTACAGAATTAATAGGCGATAACAGGGAAATGCTTCTTGCCACATTATTCTGCTTGTTACGACGCATATTGTAGTCATTGGTTAACTTTTCGGTTTCCGAGATAATTTGTGTTTCATATTTTTCACGAATGGGTTTTACTTGTTCGTCATAAGCGCTGTTAATATCATTCCATCCGGTATTGACTCCTTCTGATTCCGGACGAAATTGCGCCCTTATACTTTCGTACAGTTCTTCTTCTTCCTTGAATTGTTCTTTCTCAATATCCATACGAAGAAGTGTTTTTTTTGACTCAAAAACACCGGGCGATTCCACCGGATAGATTGCAGAGCCAATGATAGGGCTTAACTTGGGAATGACTAATCCGAATACAATCCATAACAATAGCAATACATTAATGGAAAGAATTGAATTTTGCGTGAGCGCCGAAATCCATAAGCCAAGGTTAAACAAAGCAAACAAAAATAGCAAACTTATACCAATCATCGCAAGTACGGTAGGAAACAAATTTTTCGAAAAGATGGGAATGACACCCGAAACATACACTATCAACAAAGCAACCAGCATAGAAAGCAGGAAAGGAACTAAAAAAACGATATAATTACCGAACAGTTTTGCCATGAGCGCCTGCCGTCGTAAAACGGCGTTGGAAAGTATGCCCCGCAATACACCCGACTCTTTGTCGCCGGATATAGCGCTGAACGTAAACACAATCGCGAGTATCGAAAGTACGAATGCAACAATAAAAGCGAAGTCAATTTCACCCAATAAATCGGGTTTGTTGTCAGGCCTTGCATATTCGATTCTGTAATCGCCACTACGTGCAGTAATCACCTTTTGAGGCATCTTCTGACCCAATCCCTGCGAAAAAATACTCAAAGGAGAAGGAGGATGAACACCTTCAGCGGCCATTTGAGAGCCTACACTTGTCCTGTCACGGTATCCCTGTACTTCCTGCTGATAATCCGACAATCGTTGGGAGTAGTTTTTCACCGACACATAAAAACTCAAAGGTATAATACTCATACACAGCACAAATACCACCCAAAAGCGAAAATCAATGATTGCGCCTTGAATTTCGCGAATAAATAATGTTTTAAAAGGACTTTTCATAATAATTATTTTTACCCCACCCCTAAATCCCCTAAAGGGGACTTTGGGGTGTGATTAGTTTCACTTTTAATCTCTCCCCCTTTAGGGGGCGGGGGGGGTGGGGTCATTTCTTACTCAATTTCATTCCAAACCAAATAATGCCGCCGACCAATCCGAGCAATGCCAAAATTAATAAAATCGTTCCAAAGACGGATGTTGCTGCATTCACCTGTATGCGAACGGTTTTGTCTTCCGTTTCCACTTTGCGGTTATCAGCCATTGCTTCGGTTTTGATTTTTACCTCTTGTGCGCCCACGCCTCCATCTTTGGGCGGCAAGATGCGAATAGTAACTACCTCCTCTTTTTCGGGGTCGAGCGATTTAATCACATCGGGCGTAATCTCGGTTTGCCAGCCCAAAGGTTTTTCTGCGCTCACTTTGATATTGTCCAAACGGCGGCGTCCTGCATTGCGGACGGTGATATCCATCGAAACCTCTTTCCCAATCGTTATTTCGTGATACAGGCTGTTGGCGCGGACTTCAATTCTTCCCCTTCCGCGAGGAATTATTTCCAACTGCTCCGACCCGCTACTGAGGTTTTTTAAGTCAGCCGTTGAAATTGCAGATAAATCTTTGCCCTCTATTTTTCTGTATTCTTCGTTGGTCAATGCCAAGGCTTGAAAATGAATAGGTTTGTCTATCACGATTTGTTCGTCGTCCCTGTCGGGTAGATAGATTTGCAGGTTTAACCGCTTCACATTCACCCCCTGTGCAAACCTGATTTGGGAAACTTTGCTTCCGCCGTCTGTAAAATCGTAAGTGATTTGGCGGGGCAGATTAATCACAAGCAAGCGATACACATCGTCGGAAGTTGAAAAACGCTCCAATGAGAGTTGATAACTTGCGCTCGAACTGAGGTCGGCTTCCTGCGAAAATTGCATAGCGGCAATGTCAATCACATTCGAACTTCCGCCTTTTTTCAGATAAATGTTTTTTTCGTCTTTTTTATTGTTGTAATTCAAAGAAACAGTCAATGATTCAGTATCTTTCAGCAATTCAAAATCGGCGCTTGCCGATTTTCCAAGTTCGATAAACGGAATCCTGTATTCATACGGCGATCCGATGATTGTCTTGGTTTCATTATCAACCAACGAAACATAGATATTGTAAACCTTTCCCGAACGCATTTCGGGTGTGAAAACATCGAAATGGTCTTGAAACTGATTGAGATATTCCTCATTCCCCTCCAAAGCGCTGCTAAGGGTTACCTTCACTTTGCGGTCGCCTCGCTCGTTCTGATACTTGACGGCTTGCTCAACCGTGATGTACGACTGCTGCGAAATGAGTTTCAGAATCAACTTCTGGTAATCGACTTCACGGCTCAGCAATTCGTTTTTCGACCGGTTCAAGTCGTTCAGTGCGATTGCCTTTTCGTTATACAGCTTGATGTCGTTTTCATACTTTTGCTTGGCGACTTCGTAGTCTGCCCGCACTTTCTTCAAATCCAACAGCAGTGCCGCCTCGTTATCACCCTGACAGAATCCGTTTGTAACCGCAAAGCAACAAAGCAGCGCTACAAAAATCAATTTTAATTGACAATTGACAATTGAAAGTTGAAAATTATTTTTCATCTGTATATAATTTTGTAAGTTGTTAATTTGTAATTGTTTTATTATATCCCGTCAGGGATTTGATATTGGTAGAAAAAAACAGGTTTTCCATTGAAAACAGCGTGCCGTAGGTACGCAACGGCATTTCATATATCATCCCTACGGGATTCTGATGCTGTTGTATTCTGCTTTCTACCAATATTTTGTTCCTAACGGAACAGAACATAACATATCGTTGTATTATATTCATTTCGCTTAGTGTGTTTGTTTTAATAAACTCATGGATATTTTTTATAATTACTTATTTTTAATTTGAATTGATTACTTTGTTGAACTCCTACGGAGTTCCTGACGTGGGGTATGTATCTTTCACCCCGAGCTGCGCTTCGCTTGCACGGGGTTATGCACATTTTTCCCCTTGCGGGGAAAAGGTAACAGACATACATCGTTTTGTGAACAGGAAACCTCATTTGTACCTAATTTTATAAACAGTACCACCTCAGTAGCACAATGATTATATACAGACATCATTAACCTAATTACCTCATTAATACGTGATAAATTAGGTAATGAGGTTGGAATGTATGTGCCTGAAACTTTCCCCGCTACTGAGGTTGTTTTTGTTTATAAAATTAGGTGTAAATGAGGCTACTTGTCATTTGTAACTTGTAACTATTTCATCAGTTCCAATCAAAAACTCAAAGAACGTTTATATTTATTTATCAATTTATCTTATTGTCATCCCGCGCTTGACGCGGGATCCCCTGCGATTATCAGGGAGATTGCGGGTCAAGCCCGCAATGACAATATCACCTTAAACCCCTAAATCCCCTAAAGGGGACTTTTTACTCCCCCTTTAGGGGGTCAGGGGGTAATTAAATAGCTTCTTCCATTCTCAAAATCATACATCGTTTTGCGGCTTAGATTGGCGACCGACAGACGATAGGTGATATAACTTGCAATATAATCGAGCTGCACCTGCGACAAGCGGTCTTGTTCGATGATTAATTCCTGACTTGTCATATCTCCGTTTTCAAACCGCAACTGACTGATTTGATATGTTTTAATTGCTACCTCCCTGTTTCGTTGATTCACCCTGAAACGCTTTTCCGATTCCTGCACGCTTCTCACGATTTCCCTGATTTCATTTTCGATGGAACGTTTTTCATTTTCCAAATCCAACTCGCGTTGCTTCATCCGTACCTCCTCGCGTTTGACTTGGTTTTTAGCCCGTCCCCAGTCGGCAATCGGATAGGCAAGCGTAAGGGCTATCCCACGGTTCGCCGGACGGTCGATCATATTATTAAATGAAGAATTTATCAACTCACGAGCCGTTCCTCCATCATTCGTACTAAGACCTGTAAAATCGTAATACGCAGAAATATAACCTTTCAACTCCCTTTCCCTCTTTGCTTTTTTTACTTCGATTTCCTGCAGTTCGATATTCAGTTTATTTTCCTGTATTTCCATCCGGTTTGCCAAGGCTTCTTCAATGGCTTTTCGCAAATCGATCAGGAACGATTCGAACTCCATCTCGGCATCTAATTCGATTTCTTCATTCAAGTCCAATCCTATCAGCAGTTTAAAATCATCTTTTGCCGTATTCAGATTTCCTTCGCTTTCCATCACGCGCACCTCGTTTTGCGCCGCATTGATTTCCGCTATCAACAGGTCGCCTTCTGCCAAATCGCCCATTTCCTGCTTCAATTTGGATATGCGCAAGGCTTCTAAGGAATTTTTCAACCTTTCCTGATTGATTCTATGTTCATAATCCAAGCGATAGACCCGATAGAAATTTGCCGCCACATTATACACAATATCCATCTGTACGCGCGTAAAATAACAAGTGTTCCAACGATACCTCAATTCTGCCGCTTTCATATTCTCTTTCAGAACGTTGGCAGTAAATATGGGCTGGTCGAACGAAAGGGCAAAGCGTGAATAAACCTGATCGCGCTTCATCACTGTATTTCCCATTTCAGAAAGTGTTGTACGGTAATTTTCCCAAAACATCCTCGACGTAAAAGCAAAGTTCCCGCCGGTCGGCAATACATACCTGAAATTCAGATTTCCGCCGGCTTGCAACGAACTTGTCGAATTGTACACCGGCAAGCCATCGGCTTGATATATAGTCGATAATCCCTCGTTCCACGACGGTGCAAACAAGTCGAAATTCAAGAGCGGTTTAAAGTTCGCTTTCGTATAAAGATAAGAGTACCGCGTAGATTCCAACTCTTCCTTGTAGTATTTTACGGTATAACTTTCGCCTAAGGCTATGGAAATCGCTTCTTCAAACGTAATCTTTCGTACCTCTTGCGCCTGCAATGTACAAATAAAAAATACCCAAAAGGAAAAAATGGGAAATTGTTTACTCATTTTATACATTTTTTATCTATTTACATAATATATATACAAAATGCGTGCCAAAGTTGTAATGTATTGATTAATAAAATATTGTATTAATTATCGATTGTTTCGAGCAATCAGAATTCATCTTTTCATTTCCCGAATCGGGTAAATAATTACACAGTCTATAATATGAAATGTAAAAAATTATATATATTTTTGCAAAATGAAAATGATAGAACGTAAACCATATATGCAAATGTTGCGATCCTTACACAATCAACAAATAATAAAGGTTGTAACAGGTATGCGTCGTAGCGGAAAATCAACATTGCTCGAAATGTTCGCAGACGAAATAAAACAAATTGTTAGTTTCGAACAAATTCAATTTTACAATTTTGAAGACTTAGATACTTTTTCTATAGGTGATTACAAGCAGATATATAGCCATATTAATACTCGATTGATGGTTGATAAGATGAACTACATATTCTTAGACGAAGTTCAAATTATCGAAAATTTTGAACGTATGGTTGACAGCCTGTTTATTAAGAAAAATGTAGATTTGTATGTTACCGGTTCAAATGCCAATCTGTTATCAAGCGAACTGGCAACATTACTTACCGGTCGATATATAGAAATCCACGTTTTGCCTTTTTCTTTTGCTGAATATTATGAGTTCGCATCCAATCCGCCAAATTTCACAAAAAATGAGAGTTTGGCGGATTACATATACAATGGAGCATTACCTCAGGCAATTAATTTTAGGTATTCCGCTCCTGAACAGGAAAATGATTTTATCAGGGCTGTTTTAAGCACAATTGTTGAAAAAGATATTTTTAAACGCCATGAGTTTCTCAATAAACAATCTTTCAATAAGGTTTTAGACTTTGCATTTGACTCGGTTGGTTCAATGATTTCTCCACGTTCTATAGCAGATACTTTAAGGACATATGGTAGTATTGCAGATAAAGAAGCTATTTCAAATTACTTGGCTTATATGGCTGAATCTTACTTATTGTATAAAGTCCCCCGTTATGATGTAAAAGGGAAAAAGCTGCTTCAAACACTTGATAAATATTATTTGGCTGATACCGGTCTTCGAAAAGTCCGTTTAGGAAAAAAGGTATCTGAAGATCGTGGACATTTACTCGAAAATGCGGTTTATCTGGAATTACGTCGACGCAACCACGAAGTATATGCAGGTAAATTGCGCGATAAAGAAATTGATTTTGTTGTGACTGATAAAAAAGGTTATATTTCTTATTATCAAGTGGCATATTCGGTAACAGATAGCCAAACATTGGAACGCGAACTTGCACCGCTACGAGCTATTCGCGACTCAAATCCTAAATATCTGCTTTCTGCTGATTGGGATACGAATCCGGTCTATGACGGTATTCGGAAATACAATGTGATAAATTGGCTTTTGGGGCTTGAGTAATATCTTAAAAGTAAAAAACTAATGCAAAACAAAAAACAATTTCAACCCGCTCTGTCGCAAATGCTGTCGGAATTCAACCGTTCGCTGATGTTGATTGCCGACAAATCTTTGCTTATCGACAATTTTATATCCAAAATCAAACAGCTTTTCAGGGTCGATGCGGTATTTGTCTTTCTTTTAGATGAAAGTACAGGAAAATACAAACTGCAAAATCCGGATGAAACCCCCTTCAGGGGGCAGGGGGTCACTTTCCATTCAAAAGACCGGTTGATTCATTGGTTGGCGGTAAACGATAAAGAATTGGTTGTTTCAGAGAGCAAGGATATTATCAACTATTTTCCATCAGAAGAACAGGAAAAATTAATGCAATTGGATACGGAGTTGATTTACCCTTTGAAAGTGATGAACCACGTCAACGGTATGGTGCTTATGGGGAAGAAAACCGGCGAAACCGTTTATGATAAAGACGAAATAGAATGGCTCTCACTCATTTTCAATCAAGCCGCTTTCGCCATCGAACACGCTTCTCTGTATGAAATACAGAAAGACCGCATTCGTAAGATGTACCGTACTGACCGCTTGGCTACGTTAGGGGAATTGGCTGCCGGTGCCGCTCACGAAATCCGGAATCCCCTGACTTCCATCCGTAGCGCCATCCAATATTTATCGAAAGATTTCAGTAGCGACCCCGCTAAAACGGAAATGATTACCGAAATCATCAATGAAACGGAGCGCATCAACAAAATATTGCAAGGATTGCTTTCTTTTTCCCGTCCTTCCAAACTCAACGTATCGGAAATCAATCTCGAATCCTTGATTAACCAAACATTGATGTTGATTAATTCATCCATTCGGAAACATCGGATTGACGTGCAATACGAATATTTTGCGGAAAATATTTCTATACAAGGGGATATGGAGCAGTTAAAACAAGTCTTCCTGAACATTTTTCTGAATGCGATAGATGCTATGTCGGGAAACAGCGAAGATCGACCCCGTTCGTTAATTATCAGTATTGAAAAAGGAATGGTTATTGATGTGGAAAAACATTACATCATCGTCAATATAGAGGATTCGGGAAAGGGGATAGAAGCGCATGACCTCGAAAACATCTTCAATCCGTTTTTTACGACCAAAGAAGAAGGTACCGGATTGGGATTGGCGATTTCATACGGAATTATCAACAGCCATGAAGGGGAGATTGAGGTAACAAGCGAAGTTGATAAAGGCAGTTGTATCAGGATTAAGTTGCCGCAAACTAATTTTTAATTTCATGGAACAAAATAAGTCCTTAAACATGGAGTTTCACAGAGTAATTATTCACGGAGTTTTATTTACTCCATGTAATAAACTCCTTTTACTCTGTGTTTAAATTATCAAATAAAAAATTATGTCAAAAAAGAAACATAAAATCCTAATCGCAGACGATGAACCCGGTATCCGCAGGATAATACGCATCTTGTTGGAAGAGGAAGGATATGAAGTAAAAGCCGTAGAAAACGGGCAGGAAGCTGTGGATATTTTGCTTCAATACCAACCCGATCTCGTGTTGTTAGACCAACAGATGCCGGTATTGACCGGAGTAGAGGCATTGGAAAAAATCAAGTTGCTCAATCCAAGTCAAACAGTCATTTTCATCACCGCTTTCGGATCGATTTCGTTAGCGGTGGATGCTGTGAAAAAAGGCGCTTACGATTTCATCGAAAAACCTTTTGATAACGATAAACTGATTCTTACGGTTAATCGGGCAATCGAACACAGCCGTTTGAAAAAAGAAATCACGGTGTTGAAAAAACGACTCTCGGCAACACAACAGACGATTGTTGGAGAATCGTCGGCGTTGAAACAACTGTTGGCTCAAATCCACAAGGTATCGAAGACAGATGTTACCGTATTGATTTATGGGGAGAGTGGAACAGGGAAAGAGTTGATTGCGAAAAGCCTGCACGAAAACAGTCTGCGTTTTGAAAAGCCGTTTGTAGCCGTAAACTGTGGAGCCATCCCGCTTTCTTTGATAGAAAGCGAATTGTTCGGACATGAAAAAGGCGCTTTTACCGACGCCAAAGAATCGCATGCCGGCATTTTTGAACAAGCCAACGGAGGAACTTTATTTTTAGATGAAATAGGAGAATTACCTATGGATGCCCAAGTGAAATTGCTGCGGGTGCTGGAAGACCGGAAAGTAAGCCGGATTGGCGGTAAAAAAACCATTCCTGTCGATTTCCGTGTCGTAGCCGCTACCAATCGCAATCTCGAGGAGGAAGTACTTAAAAATCATTTCCGGTTGGATTTACTGTACAGGCTCAATGTATTCGTCGTTCATATTCCTCCCTTGCGCGAGCGGAAAGAAGATATTCCATTGTTAGTTGATTTCTTTATAAATAAGTATAATCAGTCGTTGAATATGAAAATCCATTCGATCAGCAGGGAAACGATGGATTATATTCAGGCGTATAATTGGCCCGGAAACATCAGGGATCTGGAAAATGCCATACAGAGCGCCATGATTTTATCGCCGGATGGAAACATTCGACCCGAGCATCTACCGCTGCGCGTAAAAGGCTATCCGCAAGGGATACCTGTTACCGCTGATGATCCGTCTGAAGGCGGTATCAAAGAGATAAATGCTCAGGTCGAATGTGAATTGATCAGGGAGGCTTTGAAAAAGTACAACTTTAA
>Ga0082212_10003118_pt1 | contig 22356 bp, 18 predicted proteins | sample TergutNt197P3_FD_71548 | JGI IMG/M metagenome (GOLD analysis project Ga0082212, IMG submission 71548) | Neocapritermes taracua P3 segment gut microbial communities from Petit-Saut dam, French Guiana - Nt197 P3 | ecosystem: Host-associated > Arthropoda: Insects > Digestive system > Gut ...
CCTTTGGTTCTTCTCTCTTTTTTCCGGTGTGCCGCCCCCGCCCCCGCAGCCGCGGTGGGGTTTGGTAATGTTGGATTTATACGTGTCGTCGTCCTTGTAACTGTCTTGTCCGCTGATAGCCGTCCAGACGCCGGCGGCCATGCCGCCTTTCTGCAACGACATGGAATAATCGCCAATGGTAGAAACGAGAATCAACCCGGCGCCCCTTTCGGCGTATAAATGAATCAGGTCGTGTTCGCGTTTGTCTAATCCTTCCTGTACATCGTAGCATATCAACATGCCGATAGGTCCAAATTCTGTTTCGATGGGTCGAATATTACTTTCGTCTCTTGCGCCTGCCGTACATCCTATATTCAGATCGTCTTTTGTCGCATGTGTTTTGTCATAGGAACCGATCAGTTCGCCTTTTCGGTTGACCATCTTGTTCGTATTGTATTTTTTACCGTCCGACGTCCGGTCTTCATACATATTATAGGCGATGTAACAATTGTGTTGCCGGGCTTTATTGGCCATAGCCTGCATCAGCAGCCCGTCGGTTTTATCAAATTGCTGACCTTTGCCGTTCCCTCTTGAAAATACGGATTCACTCAGTAAAATCATATCCGGACCTTTGCCGTCTTCTTGCTTGCAGCCTTCCACCGTCTCGTCGATCAGTTGTTCGATGGCTTTCAGATTGGCTTCCAAAGTTCCCAATCGCAGTTTGGCGAAGGTAGTCGCCAGTTTGAAATCCGGATAAGTCCGCGGAGACTTTTCAGGAGCGGGCGGACGATTACCTGCAATCACATTACCGTACCATACGCCGATGCCGTGTGTTACCACATAGAGACGATCTGTTTGGTGCGGGTTCTGAACAAGACACTCGTGCCACCGGACTTTTAAATCAAGATCGAACCAGGTCTCGCCTGCGTCGTTCGACTGCATCAGATGGCCGTTATTGGAAGACGCATAGACGGTTTTCGGGTGAATGTGGTCTACTAAAATCCCGCGGCTGTTGAAAGCGGGGGCGTCGTCGTTGTGAATCGGAATCCAGTTATGCCCTCCGTCAACGGATTTGTAGATGCCTCCAACGGGATTGTTTCCGGTGTGTTCGGCAGCTGCATAGAGCGTTTTGTACATCGGGTCGGACCAGTCGTAATCCATGCCCCAGACGAATGGGGCATTGCCGGGCGTCGTCAGCTTCTCCCAAGTCTCCGCGCCGTCACGCGATACATAGAGCATGCCGGGAGAGGCGTCCGTAGATTTGTTCATGGTGACATAGAGCGCGCCGTCGGGTGTCATCATCAGTTTCCATGCGCGGTACAACATGCCGTCGTCTATATGTGATTGCGGTATTCCTGATAAGGGTTCAATCCCGTTTACTTTTTGCTTCCATGTTGCGCCATCGTCGACAGACTTATAAATACCCTGACCCATGACGGCGGCATACAGCGTCCTGCATTTCGGACTGCTGTTCAAGTCGATGATGAAATCGGTGAATACCGTATTCAGTTCGGGCACACCACTTTTTTCCTCTGGTATCAGATAGCCCGCCTGTATATTCCATTTGCGACCTCCGTCAACCGACACGGCAATACAGCCCGGATCGATACGTTCCGAACGCGCCATGGGCGGTCGGGGCATGTCGTGATGCCTTGACCATACCGACCATACCTTGCCTTTGACGGCAGGGTCGAACACCGTCTTGTAGCAGGTGTTCGTCCAGTACCTGACGTAAGCGGGGTTGTCTTTTTTGAACTTGTTGAATTGTCGCCACCCATAGGGTTCGGGCATCAGGCCGTTCTCGTTGGGTCGCCAGTTCTTGCCACCGTCGTACGAGACAAGCTGGCCGACGTCGGTTTTAGAAATGATGATATGGTTCGCGTCGAACGGATCAAAACTGATGTCGTAGGTGGAGGTGACTTGTATCCCGTTGGTTGCGCCGTAAACATAACCGTCGTCGCCCGTCGTCGTCCGGGTATGGCCGTGCCGCCAATTGGTTCCGCCGTTGTCGGAGATGTATATCTGTCCCTGATCGACCATGACGATCCTGACGCCAAACGGGTTGTTTGAATCCGGAGGAAGCTTGGTCGTGGCGATACCCCAGGCCGAGCCCGGATATTCGAATCCGTAGTGGTAAGTCAACCAGCTTGGCGGGTATCTGCTTTCGTCGGGATAGATCAACTCGTCTTCTTCCAAGAAAACAAGCCACTCCCACGATTGACCGGCATCCGTCGAGCGAAGATACCCGTACTGATAGACGCCGCTTGTACTCTCGCGTCCGAATGAGTTGACTTCCATAAAGAATACCCGGTTGCTTGCCGCTTTGAATCGCGTAAGGCTCAGGTGATCCTCCGGATGGCGGTTGTAGGCATGAAAGACGTCCCTCAGCGCTTTTAAGTTGTTATCCGCGATTAAGGCATAGGATGCCGGATCGCACAAATCGTGGGTCTTCCATACTGAACCGTCGTACAGGTCGTTTGACGGGTCCTGAAACTGATGCGGGAACGAGGGCTCGGATGCCGCCGGAGTTGAAATGGCTTCAGAGGCCATGGTAACGTAATAAGTCGTCTTCTTGCCGGCCGGCGCGTCGGGATCATAAACCCAATCAATGCCACAGATGTTCGTGGCGACGGGAGGGGCGCTGTAAGTGATCCGGTAGTCCCTGCGACCCGGACCAGTTTTCTCAATCCGGTTGATGCTGCTTTGGGTCATTATCTTGCCACCCTCGAAGACGTTCCTGTTGAACGTGTAGATGACGCGCGCGTCCGCCGGACTTTCCGGGTCGATATGCAGCATGACGGTAACGTCCTTTGAAGAACCGGCGCCCGGACCCGATACCCTGTACCTGCCATGATATTCGCCGGCAGGCATTGACCCGGCAGGAAACACATTGTACTCGAAAGTGACGCCGCCGTCATACGAAACATGAAAAGCGTTGTTAACGGTGCATACATAGACGATGCGGTTGTCCGCCGGGTCGACGGCGATTCGCACAACCCTCGCCGCCGATTCAAAATCAGGATGGACATTATGCCAGTGGTCGCCGCCGTTAACCGTTTTCCACAGTCCGCTTTGACGCGAACCGACATAGATGATATCGGGGTCGACCGGATCGAAGCAATAGGTGTCGATTGTCCCGTTGAAATAGAGCGTTGTCCACGTCCGTCCACCATCCTTGCTCAGAAAAGAGCACGACATGTCGCACAACGTCATCATGACATCCTTGTTGTGCGGGCTGATCACCGGCAGGAATATCGTGCCGCCTCCGCCGGGTCCGATCGGATTCCAGCCGTTTACTTCGGGTGCCTTCGCGGTTGTATAGGAATAAGTTGTTACTCGCGTTTTGTCGGATTTCAGCACACATGAAGTGCTCAAGCAAAAGAACGCCGTCAATACGACAAACAAAGTCGTAAACAAACATGTTTGACTGTATTGATTAGACAAAGTAAAATGAATCCGCATGATGCAATTTGCCTGGTTTTGTTTCATGAAAGATCGTAATAATTATTTAACATATTAATTATCAAACAAATAATTGAAATATATTCAACCGGATCGTTTGTTTTCCAAGCGACAAACGTACATGAAAAAACTGGATTTTCCAAGCGCGTCGAATAAAAATGAAATATCAGCCTGAATCAAGCCTCAAGTAAGCATAAAAAAACTCTATTTATTAAAACCCCAATATATAATGTACGCGAGACGTTGACCGGTTCAGTTCAATGAAGGTTTAAATCGCAATAAAGTTGCGTTTAAACCCTTTATGTTGTGTGAAGGCATTTTATATTCGTTATTTATTTAAAAATTCAATACGCCACACCAGCAACTCGCCATTTCCTTTCAGCGTCTCGTAAACGACTCATTGCCTGTATTACATCTGTAAATGCTCTATTATAATTTTTATCTTCTTGAGTTTGTTTGGCTTTGTGTGCTCGGATATGCTCGGCAATAATTCGCCTGTCTTCGTCTGTAAGCACATGTGGCTCCACTACAAAATCAACGCCTTCGGGTTCTCTAATAATTGCCATAATAGTCTATATTAAAAGTAATGTTTTTTCGTAATGCTCTGTCGGAGAAAAACAACATTTCACCGTCAAAACCGTATTCTTTGGATAGTCGGCAAACAAAGGCAACCAAATTTCCCGCGACACCGTAATATTTTTTGTTTTTTCCAAAATTAACAGGTGCGCTTTCAATCAAATTCATCATTACATAACCATCCTCTTTGCTTGTGCTTACCAATCATACTTTGAAAGCGGTAATACTTCTGTTGTATAACTTTCGCCGGTTTGTACATCTTCGAGCGAACGTGTCAATTTATCTATTTCAAAATCAAGCTGCATAACAAAAAAAACTTCTACAAAAGTACAAAAATATTCTTTAAAACAAGATTTTTTTACACATTTTCCAATCATCGAAAACATTTTTCTTGAAAAATGCGTCGCACGCATTACGCACAACGTCCGATCTACTTGGCAAAGGTGAGGTTTTACAAAAAATCGGACGAGCCACGTCCTCGCTGGCGCCAAATCGCCAGTTGAACTAAACCATTGGTAGCTAACGTATTATGTCGAACATCGCCGGTAAAAAAAATTCAACCGAAAGCCATTGCAAAAGTAATAAAAATCGAAGGAATAACTGCCGATGGAAGAATAATAAGGCAAGTAGAGAGAATTCAAGTCGAGTAATTTAATCATAGATTATTTTGATCTTAATTCTCACAATTGGACAGAGTTAATAAAAAAAGGTAATTATTACCATAAAAAAAGGTAAAAAAACATCACTATTAATGAAGAAAGTTGTATTTTTGTAAAATCTTTATTATTAAACCCGATTATTTATTTTAAAAAATCAACAGATGCAAAAGATAATCAAAAGTTTTTTATTTCTAATGTTAAGTCTGATTTCAAGCAACATTCATGCGCAGAAATTAACCGGAGTTGTTTTCGACAAAGAAAACCAGGAATCTGTCGTTCATGCACATGTTTACATTGAAGGAAGCAGTCTACATACCGTGACGGATTTAGACGGAAGGTTCGAACTTGAGGTAAGTTCGATTGTTAACCTGCCACTTGTGATTAGCCACCTTGTATACCAAACAACGATCATATCCAATCCTTTTACTTCATTACCGGATACGATCTTTGTTACAGAAAATGAAAACCTGTTAGGCGAAATAGTAGTACAGACAGGCAGATATTCAAGAAAACAATTATTGAACGCATTTCGACGTGAGTTTTTGGGAAAATCATTGGGAGCTTCGTCATGCGTCATAGAAAACGAGGGAAAAATTGAGATATGGTTTAATACGCTGACACATATATTGTCGGCAAGTTGTGACGAACCCATTGTAATTAATAATCGATATTTAGGTTATAGGCTCTTTCTGACATTAGAAAGATTTGAAATAGAATATCCCGGACGTCAATTAGGCATTGGTACGCCTTTACAGGTTTTGTTTGAAGGCTCCATATTTTTTGAAGATTTGGAACCATCAAACAAAAAAATAGCGCAGCGGAGAGAACAGATATTTACGGGTTCGCCGTCACATTTTTTGCGTGCGCTTGCGAACGAACAATTAAAACAATATAATAATACGGACTATATATTATATCAATTTGATGACGAATTTATTTTAGCATCCACTGATTGTTTTATTGTCAACCATTATTCCGGACAAAAAAGAGTGCGCGTTACACCTCGTCTAAAATCTAAGGAATTAGTTTTATCAACTTACCATGGTAGGCTATTTTATGGTGATATTGGAGTTCAAAGAAATAACAGAGCTGAAATTTCCCGGATTATTTTCTTTACCGATACCTTTTCTATTGACTCATGGGGTAATTTGAGTAACCCGAATGATCTGCTGTTCATGGGATATATGGGGCAATTTCGGATCGGAGATCAACTTCCGGCGGATTATGGCATGGCCAAGATAAAACCGACAGAAATGTCAAGTTCTTTGGCTTCGGGGAAAAATATTGCGCCATTTTTTGTAACCGATTTTGACGCCATAGACGAACATTTCGACAATCAGGTAAGCATATATCCACAAGAAAAGCTTCATCTGCACACCGACCGGGATGTATATGTGCCCGGTGAGAAGATTTGGTTTAAGGCATACGTTACGGATGCACATTCACATCTTCATCCTACATATAGTCAATACGTATATGTTGAGTTGATCAGCCCGTCAGATACGCTTGTCCACAGGGTTATGATACTTCAGGAGGATGGGATGTTTTACGGTCATTTGCCAATATTAGCAGATGTCTCGGAAGGAGACTACACGCTTCGCGCCTATACGCGCTATATGGAGAACTTGGGTGATGATTATTTCTTTAAGAAGAATATTCGGATAGCAGGAAACGGCGTAGCGGGACACTCCACCGCACCTGTGATTAATTCTCCCCTTTCGGGGGAGTTAGAGGGGGCTTCTTTTGATGTTACATTCTATCCCGAAGGCGGAAACCTGGTAGAAGGCGTTTTCAGTAAAGTAGCGATAAAGGCATTAAACAAAAGCGGCTATCCGTCCGCTGTCTCAGGTACGCTTGTTGATGAAACCGGCGCTGAAATCACTTCTGTCAAGACATTGTATGCCGGAATGGGCGTCTTGGGTTTCCAACCTGAAGCAGGGAAGAAATACTACCTGAAATGCACAGATGAAACCGGTCATGAAAAACAGTTCGCGTTGCCCCCTGCCAGCCATAACGCATACGCAATAACAGCATCCGCTAACAACAACAATCTGTATGTTGAAATCCGTCAATCCGTACAGACTTCCGACAGTTCCTTATACCTGCTTGCCCACAGTCGGGGCGAGGTTATTCATTTTTCGGAATGGGAAAAAGATAAAAAAGGATATGTTTTCCAGATGGAACAGCTTCCCGCAGGCGTGATACAGTTGATTTTGTTCGACGGTCAACTGAACCCGCTGAGTGAGCGATTGGTATTCAACAAAAACAATGCCTCTGAACAAATAATATTTCACACCGACAAAGCGACCTATCAAATCCGTGACAAAATCATTGCCACCCTGTCATTTCCGGATTCCTACCCTCTCCCTGTCGGGGAGAGATGGGGAGGGGCTGAAACTCTTGCCCATTTCTCAATAGCCATTACAGACGATAAGGATATAGCTATTGACGAATCTACTACTATCCTGTCAAGTTTATTGTTATCATCCGAATTGAAAGGATATATCGAAAACCCGGCATATTATTTGCAGGACAATCCTGTTGCCAATGCTGCATTAGACTTGTTGATGATGACGCACGGATGGAGAAGATACAATATTCCGGAAGTGGTCAAGGGGAATCCTTCATATCCGCAGATTCCTTTTCAGGAGTTTCAAACGCTGACAGGCTCTGTAAAAAGCTCAATTCTCTCACGACCTGTAGCCGACAGCGAAATACTTGTGATGATGGAAGATGGCGTTGCAGGAGTTACTTCTACAGACAGAGACGGATTATTTGCTGTTCAGGACTTGGAATTTCCCGACAGCACTAAGTTTTATGTACAGGCATTAAGCAAAAAAGGCAGTAATAATCTTCAAGTCTTTATGGACGACGAGATATTTCCCGAATTAGTATATGCTCCGCAAAGTCCTTTATCGAAACAAAAGATAAAAGACACAGAGACAAAAGAAGAATCCGACATGAACGCTTTTATTGTTAAGGCAGCGCAGCGAGCGAAATTTGACGATGATCTGTGGACAATACTACTCGAAGACGTGGAAGTAACGGCTCCAAGAACTATAAAAGATGAACCCAGAATCCGGTTTTGGGAAAATCAATATTCTGATATGGCCATCACAAGAGACGATATCGAAAAAAATCGCTTGAATAACAGTAGTATAAGTAAAGTATTGATCCATTTCATTGCAGGCGCCAGGGAAATAGGAACCAACTCTTATGGTAAAAAAGTTGTTATTAGAGGACGTGTTCCGCTATTAGTAATTGATGGCGTTGTGCAAGATTCCAGAGATGAAGGCGCATGGGCAATCTCGGTTAATGAAATCGAAAGTTTTGATGTTTTCAGAGGGGCAAGCGGAGTAGTATTTGGTATGAGTGGCGCTAATGGAGCCATCAGTATTACAACCCGAAGAGGCGAAAACTCCCCTTTCACCGAAAAAACCAATCATGTTACTTACACCCCTTTAGGCTATCAGAATCCGGTAGAATTTTATGCACCACGATACGAAACATTGGAAGCAAGACAATCCAATATCCCCGATTACCGTACAACGATCTTCTGGAAGCCTGATGTGGTTGTATCCGATGAAGGCAAAGTTTCTTTTGAATTTTACACCTCCGATTTCAGAACAACCTATTCCGTTGTAATCGAAGGAATAACTGCCGATGGAAGTATGGTCAGACAGGTAGAGAAAATAAGGGTTAGCGATTAGAAAATAATTATTTAAGTTTTTTTTGAAAATATTTGTATAAACGTTTCATGTAAGAAATAAAAATGTATCTTTGATGCCTTAAAGAAATAATATGCAAAGATCAACTTTAGTTAGAAATAGTAATGTATCTGAAAGTGATGATTTTTTAGAGCGCATAGCACGACATTTAGTAATGCATGCAAGTTTTGTGCCTGATATAGGTTTATATCATGGAAAGATGGGAATCGCCCTGTTTTTTGTCCATTATGCAAGATATACAGGAAATATGCTTTATGATGATTTTGCAGTAGAACTGTTGAATGAAATTAACCGACAAATTCATCCTGATATACCTTTCACTTTCGAATCAGGCATGTGTGGTATCGGTTGGGGTATTGATTATTTGCTGGAAAACAAATTTATGGCAGGAAACCCCAATGAGATACTTGTCGAAATCGATGAAAAAATCATGGAGTTGAATTTGAAAAGAATAAATGATTTTTCACTGAAAACAGGTTTGGCCGGTATTCTTTTATATATCAAGAAACGGACGCAATCGTTTTCCTCAGGACGACAGTTTTGCATTTTTGACGAATTATCTTTGAACGACATTCGGGAAGTAGAAAAAAAGGCAGAAAAACTGCCTTCCAATCCGCTTACTATGATTATTCGCGGACAATATCCGGATAATGATCATATTACAGCATGGCAATTGGGTTTAGAAGGAGGATGTGCGGGTTTTGGTCTAAATACAATAGTAACGTGAAACATATTTATATATTTTGTATGCAATCATCTGGTGTTGTATATGGTATAGGAACCTATATTAAGCAACTTACAGAAACCTTGAAGCATGAAAAGGATGTTTCACTCAATATTGTCATACGACATTCGGAAGAGCCCGAATTTATAATCAAAGAAGATGATGGAGTCAGAACTTTCTATTTTCCTAAAATTAATCATCCAATCAACTCATTCAATGCACAATTCGATTCTGTGTACAACAGAAACGTATGCTTTTTACTTTTTTCTAATATTAGGCCAAAATCTTCCGACAAATTGATTTTTCATCTGAACTATTATGAAGAAGGATCGTTTATTCCCTATTTCAAAAAATATTACCCTGAATGTTTGGTGCTTTTTACCATTCATTACCAGCGATGGAGTTTTCTGTTAAATGGCAATACAACATATTTCAGAAAATTGATGCATAATGCTAAAAGCGATTTATCTGATAATGATAAGCTGGTTTTACAATCATGCAAAGCGGAAAAAGACGTTTTACAGTCTGTCGATAGAATAATTTGTCTGGCCGGATACACCAAAGATATTTTAATGAAAGACTATGCCATATCTCAAGACAAAATATCATTAATTTACAATGGATTAAAAGATGAGGGCGAAATTTTAACAAAAAAAGAAAAGTTAAGGCTACGTAAGGAACTCTTTTTTGAAAATGATGAAATACTGATTCTTTTTGTTGGCCGTCTGGATAAGATTAAAGGTCTTGAGAAACTTATTCAGGCATTTAAAATCATACTGAATGATTTGCCTCAAGCCCGTTTAGTTGTTGTCGGAGATGGAGATTATAATGCTTACTTGAAAGAATGTGAGGGAAGTTGGGGAAAAATTACTTTTACCGGCAGATTAAATAGGGAGTTACTGTATCAATTCTATCAGATTGCTGATGTTGGCGTAATGCCTTCGTTTCATGAACAGTGCAGTTATGTAGCCATAGAAATGATGATGTTTGGAGTTCCATTAGTCATATCAACCTCAACAGGATTGTCCGAAATGATTGACGATGAATTTTATCCGATCAAAGTAGATGTGTTGGAAAATGAAACAACTGCAACTGTCTTACCTGAGGAGTTGGCCGTGAAAATTACCGCTGCATTGAGTGATAAAAAGCAAGCCAACAACATACGCAGAAATTACCTTAAGAAATTTTTGCCGACAACAATGGGAAACCGGTATATCCATTTGACAAGTCAATAAAAAATATATACAAATCAGATAATCTATTCAAATGGAAAACGAGATAAAAATAAAGTTGGATGAGATCGCCGGATGTATTATGGATGGCATAAAAAACAATGCCATCGAAAATGTAAATGGGCTATATAACGGCAAATTCGGAATTTTGTTGTTCCTTTACTATTACTCAAAATATACTGATGATCAAAATATGCGTTCATTCACAAATAGCTATGCAGAACAGATTTTGGATGAATTATGGACAGAAAGGATTCCTACGTTTTGCAGCGGACTTTCAGGGATTTTGTATTTAATTGAGTTTTTGCGAGAACAACGTTTTGTTGACATAGATATAGAAGAATCGGAAAATGATTTTTTTCAATATATAGATAATTGTATAGACTGGTTTATCACTGAACGCAAATATGATTTTATGCATGGAGCTTTAGGTATCGGACTCTACTTTATCAAAAGAGGACAACAAATTCAATCAATACTGAAACTACTTGATTTTTTATATGATACTGCTGAAAAAGATTATGCTAACAATACATTCAAATGGAAATCCATATTAAACGAAGAAGGAAATATCGGTTATAATATTTCCCTCTCACATGGTATTTCGAGTATTGTCTTATTTTTATCACGAGTTATTGCTAATCACATTGATCACGAAAAAGTGTATGAACTATTGGAGGGAGCAGTAAATTATATTCTTTCACAAGAAATCGATGCGGAACTCTACGGTTCTTATTTCCCGCCACAATCATTAGAAAACACAAATTCTTTGGCATCGGGTTAGTTTTTGTGACTTACTTATTGAAAGATAAACAAATTTGGGATGAGTTGTTGCTGTTATCTTGAAAATATCAAAACGACAACATTAAAAAATAAAAAAATGAGTAAAACGATCAAAATAGGTACTGAAATTAGAAAAGAGTTAAATCGTCAAGAGCGAACTGTTGCTTGGTTAGCAAGTAAATTAATAAAAAGTGATTCAAGCAACCTTCGTAAGAAGATTGAATTAAATAATTTCAAATGCGATGAGTTATATGAAATTTCGGTTGCACTGAAGAAGGATTTTTTTGCTATCTACTCACATCATCTGTTGTCTGAAGAAAATGAGAGTTAGGTTAAAAGTGTGTGACCCACATTGACATTCCTGGCAGTAACATACGCATTGATAAAAAACCGGTACATATCATCATTGAAACAAAGCCTGTTAAGGTTTTTACAGCCGGATTCCAGGTCAATCTCACAGAATTTCATTCGGTTGAGATCAACCAATTCAAATTCGTAATGAACGCCGACTTTCCCAAACAGTATATTTCTCGACGAATAATCTTTATGAAAAACACCCTTTTGGTGAATATCAGCTGTAAAACGAGCAAGATCCGTCAAAATCAGGTCGGCTTCGGGTAAATCGGGATCAATAATCAATGTTCTTATTTCACGATCAAACCGGCTTTTTTGCGCCACAAAGTAACTATTGAATAACAAGCCGAACTTTATGATTTCAATATAGGCAACAGGTGTTGGCGTTAATATCGCCTTTTCTTTAAGAATAAGTGCATGCAGGTATGCACGTTTGGCTTTGGAAGCCCGGATTGTGGTATAAGCCAATTGATTGATCAAATGAGGTTTTTTAAATGATTTGACAACAAATTCAAGATCGTGATGTTTAATCAGTTTTATTTCATTCCGTTCCTTGAATAGTGTCTTACCTTCGTTATGAAATATCTCCGGTAAACGATCGATAAAACCGGAAAAACACATATAATCGGGATGAATCACAACTCTCTTCATAATTGTTTGTCTTTTTTCTCCAAATTTTTTGGCAGACACACAGGTCCGCCCCTACATTATTTGCAGTTCGAAATTGTTTAAAAACCTTTCAGTAATCACAGTCAACTCCACAAATTCTTCGACCGAAAGTTGTTCGGGGCGTTTTTCAAATACCGGTAATGAATAATCGGGGAACTCTTTTCCGAGTAAAGGTTTCATGGAGTTGCGTAATGTCTTGCGACGCTGATTGAACGATGTCTTAACCACCTGTTTATACAGTGCTTCGTCACATTCGAGCGCTTTCCGGCTGTTTCGTGTCATGCGTATTACGGCGCTTTTGACTTTGGGGGGCGGGTCGAAAACTGTCTCGCTGACCGTAAACAGATATTCCACCTCATACCAGGGTTGGATCAAGGCGCTGATAATTCCGTACGTTTTACTTCCCGGCCCGGCTGCAATCCGTTCGGCCACTTCTTTCTGTATCATTCCGGCACAACAGACCACCTGCTCCCTGTATTCCAACGCCTTAAAAAATATCTGACTTGAAATATGATAGGGATAATTTCCGATAATGCAAAAAGATTGCGGGTGTGGATAGAGTCTGTTCAAGTCAAGTCTGAGAAAATCCTCCGCAAACATTCGTCCGGCAAGTTCGGGAAAATGTTGTTGCAGGTATGTAACAGATTCCATATCTACTTCCACAACAGAAAGATCATGTCCTTCCTCAAGCAGAAATCTTGTAAGCACCCCCATACCCGGCCCTACCTCTAAAACAGGCAATCCACGATAGCCTGACAGGGTTTCGGCTATCCGCCGGGCAATGTCAAGGTCTTTTAAAAAATGCTGTCCCAATGACTTTTTCGCACGTACAGTTCTCAATTCTCAAATATTATGCTTATCTTTGCATCTGCAAAAGTAAAAAAATATTTAAAAAACACGCTACGATACATGGATTTAAAGCAAATCATCAGCAAAACAATCCGTATTTTACTTCCTTTGACGTTAGGTTGTTTATTGCTTTGGTATCTTTATAAAGACCAGGATTGGGGTAAAATGACTGCAATTATCAAAAAAGGCGTACGTTTTGATATTATTCTTTTTTCGTTGATATTCGGTATGATAGGGAATGGCGCTCGCGGATATCGTTGGGGACTATTGATCGATTCGCTGGGAGAGCGCGTGAAACGGAGTAATACCGTTTTATCTGTCTTTGGAAATTATGCAATCAATATGGTTCTTCCCCGTGTGGGTGAAATATGGCGATGCGGCATTGTTGCAAAATATGAACGGATAAAATTTACCAAACTATTAGGAACCTTATTAGTTGACCGTGTGATGGATTTAATGGTGGTTATACTTCTGACTGTTTCTCTTTTTGTGTTTAACATCGGCTTTTTCAAAAAATATTTTTCAAATAATCCGGAGATGCTGCAAGGCATATTTGCCATGTTCACCTCTAAATGGATGTATATAAGTATAGCCGCTTTAGTGGTCGTTATTTGGTTGTTATTTGCTAAATGGGGACATATTTCCATTGTGCAAAAAGTACGGCAAGCCATACTGAATGTCTGGGAAGGGATAAAAAGTCTGTGGAAAATGGAACACAAAGTGCTTTTTTTCGTACAGACAATCCTTATCTGGGGTGGTTATTTTTGCTATTTTTACAGCACATTTTATGCGTTCGAATTTACCCGCGAACTGGGTGTGCGTATAGGATTAATTGCATTTGCTATGAGCAGTATAGGTGTTGCTGTGCCGATTCAGGGAGGGATTGGCGTATGGCATTTTATGGTTATCTCTACTTTGGTATGCTTTGGAGTGGCTGATGCTGATGCTGCCGCTTTTGCGTTAGTTGTTTTCACGATACAAACGATCTGGATTGTTATCTTAGGTTTACTGAGTATAGTTGCCCTGCCCGTAATTAATAAAAATAACGGTTAAATAATACAATTTTATGAATTACTGATTATTTAAGGATTTAAAAATTTAATGATTTAAAGATTTAAAAAATCCCTATTTTCTTCATTTTCAATTTTCAACTTTCAATTTTCGATTAAAAATGTCAACTGAAATTAAAAATCTTCAACCACAACAAGTTTGGAATTATTTTTACGAACTAACACAAATTCCGCGTCCGACCGGACACATGAAAGGTGTAACAAATTATATCCTTGATTTTGGTAAAGAACAGGGATTGGAGGTCAAACAAGACGAGGTCGGAAATGTATTGATTTGCAAACCGGCAGCTCCGGGTTTTGAAAAATGCAGGCCGGTCGTTTTGCAGTCGCATGTAGATATGGTGCCGCAAAAGAATTCAGCCATTTTGCACGATTTTCTGAAAGACCCGATCGACGCCTACATAGACGGTGAATGGGTGACAGCCCGTGATACAACCTTGGGCGCTGATAATGGCATCGGCGTGGCATTGATGATGGCCGTTCTTTCCGATAAGAGTCTGAAACACGGAGATTTGGAATGTCTGTTTACGGTCGACGAAGAAGTAGGCATGGACGGCGCTTTCGGGTTGAAATCCGATTTCCTGAAGGGGCGGGTTTTATTGAATTGCGATTCGGAAGAAGAAGGCGAACTTTTTGTGGGATGTGCAGGAGGCGCTGATTTGAATATTACTTTCCAATATAAAAAAGGGGCGCCGCTGATAGAAGGCGATGTCCCTGTGAAAATAATGCTTGCAGGGCTGAAAGGGGGACATTCGGGCATAGATATCCATTTAGGACGCGCCAATGCCAACAAACTGATGTTTCGATTTCTCAAAGATGTCATCCGTAACTTTGGTGCCCGTTTGGCTTTTATCGAAGGAGGATCGATGCGCAATGCCATTCCACGCGAGGCAGTGGCGGTGATAACGCTTCCGAACAATAATGTCGAGGCGTTGTGGGAATTAGTGGCCGACTATCAGGAATTGTTCCGAACCGAATACGACGGGATAGAGCCGGATATCCGTTTTTCGGCGGAGTTGACCGACCAGCCCCAGACGTTATTACCTGAAGAGATTCAGGACGACCTGATCAATGCCATTGAAGGATGTCAGAATGGCGTTATCAGCATGTTACATGATTTTCCCGGAACAGTCGAATCGTCGTCCAACCTTGCGATTGTGAAGTCGTCGAAAGGAAAGATCGAAGTTAAAATATTGGCTCGCAGCTCGTCCGAGAGCCGTAAGGAATCACTCTGTTCGTCGTTGGAGAGTATTTTTACAATGGCCGGTGCAAGGTTCGAATACGGAGGAGCTTACGGAGGATGGCAACCGGATATCAACTCTCCGGTATTACATCTTATGCAGGAAACATATCAAAAAATGTTCGATAAAAAACCTTCGGTAAAAGTGATTCATGCAGGCTTGGAATGTGGTATTATTCAAGGAATTTATCCCGATATGGATATGATTTCATTTGGGCCTGACTTAAAATTTCCACATTCGCCCGACGAAGCCGTTCATATCGGTTCCGTCCAAAAAGTATGGGATTTTTTGGTGGCTACATTGGCGGCGATGAATTAGTGTTTCATGTCAAAAATAATTGAAAAAGAAAACGAAACGTATATCCGAATCAAGGGCGCCCGCGTCAATAATCTGAAAAATATAGATGTACTGATTCCCCGTGATAAGCTGGTTGTGATTACCGGCCTGTCGGGAAGCGGCAAGTCGTCGCTTGCCTTTGATACGTTGTATGCCGAAGGTCAGCGTCGGTATGTCGAAAGTTTATCGGCCTACGCCCGTCAGTTTCTCGGGCGGATGAACAAACCCGAATGTGATTATATCAAGGGCATTCCGCCTGCCATCGCCATCGAACAAAAAGTCAATGTCCGCAATCCGCGTTCGACAGTCGGAACCTCAACCGAAATATATGAATACATCCGTCTGCTGTATGCCCGGATAGGAAAGACCATCTCGCCTGTTTCCGGGCAAGAAGTGAAAAAACATCAGGTCGGTGATGTGGTAAAGAAAGCATTAAGTTATCCTGATGGAACGCGTTTTGCTGTTTATGCGCCTGTCGTCCTGCCTCATGGACGAAGTATGAAAGAACAGTTGGAAATACTACAAAAAGAAGGATATACCCGCCTTGAAATCAATGGAAATGTGTATCGTATCAGCGAGGTATTGGAAGACAAGGCACTGCTAACCACTCTATGCTTCGACAACGCTCAACAATCGAAAGAGGGGAATTTTCTCCTTTCAAAAGAGGAATTGACTCCTGAACAGAACATCCCCCTGTCCCCTTCAAAGGGGGATACGAATCCTTGTGTGGACCTTGTGATTGACCGGCTACAAATTTCGGACGACAAATTATTGCAAAACCGCTTGGCCGATTCGGTCGAAACGGCATTTTTTGAAGGACATGATATATGCCGGTTACGTGTTTTTTTACCGGATAAAACCGCATTATTTGAGTTTTCGAAACGCTTTGAAGCAGACGGTATGCTGTTTGAAGAACCATCTGATTTGATGTTCAACTTCAATAATCCGGTTGGCGCCTGTCCTGTTTGTGAAGGTTTCGGCAAGGTATTGGGGATAGATGAGAATATAGTCATTCCTGACAAGAGCCTGTCGGTTTACGAAGGTGCAGTTGCCTGCTGGCGGGGAGAAGTAATGAACGAATGGCGCCGCAATTTTATGAATCAAAGCGCCCGTTTCGATTTCCCGATACACCGTGCCTACTACGACCTGACTGAGGCTGAAAAGAATCTTTTGTGGCATGGATCCGAAGGATTACATGGGATTGATGCATTTTTTACTTTCGTCGAAGAAAACCTGTTTAAAATCCAATACCGTGTGATGCAGGCACGCTACCGGGGGAAGACAATCTGTCCGATGTGTAAGGGTGGACGCTTAAAACCCGCCGCTCAATATGTAAAGGTAGGTGATGTGCCAATTTCCAAGTTGGTAACAATGCCTGTCAACGAATTGAAAAACTTTTTTGAGCATCTTGTACTGAACAAAACGGATGCAGCCATAGCCAAACGGTTGCTGACGGAGATAAACAACCGGCTACAATTCCTGTCTGATGTAGGCTTGGGCTATCTGACGCTCGACCGTCTGTCGTCGACGCTTTCAGGCGGTGAGAGCCAACGGATCAATCTGGCTACTTCGCTGGGAAGTAGTTTAGTCGGCTCGCTGTATATCCTCGACGAACCGAGTATTGGTCTTCATTCACGCGACACGGAGATGCTTATCAATGCACTACGCTCACTTCAATCGTTGGGTAATACGGTGGTGGTAGTTGAGCACGACGAGGCAATCATCCGGAATGCAGATTATATCATTGATATCGGACCCAATGCAGGCCGGTTGGGAGGCGAAGTAGTATATCAAGGGTCTGTCGGTCAATTATCACCCGAAAGCGATAGCCATACCGTACGTTATCTGACTGGAAAAGAAATCATTCTTGCCCCTGAACTGATCCGTCCATGGAATCAATATATCGAAATAAAAGGAGCACATCATAATAACCTGAAGCGGATAGATGTGAAATTTCCGTTGAATGTAATGACGGTTGTAACCGGTGTAAGCGGTTCGGGTAAAAGTTCGCTTGTACGCGATGTCTTCTATCAAGGAGTGAGACGCATATTGGATGATGCACCGCCGGGAGTAGACTGTAAAGAGATAACAGGGGATGTAAAACGCATTCATTCTATTGAATATGTGGATCAAAATTCAATTGGAAAAAGTTCGCGCTCGAACCCTGTAACCTATATCGGCGCTTATGATGAGATACGCAAACTCTTTGCCGAAAGACCTTTATCAAAACAAATGGGATATTCACCGGCATTTTTTTCCTTCAACAAAGAAGGTGGCCGTTGCGAGGAGTGTAAGGGAGAAGGTAAGATCACCGTCGAGATGCAATTTATGGCCGATATCACACTCGAATGTGATGTATGTCACGGCAAACGTTTTCAGCAGGATTTATTAGAAGTCGAATTTCACGGAGCAAACATTTACGATATGTTGGAAATGACTGTGAATCAGGCAATCAAGTTTTTAGAAGTACATTCCGATTCGCAAACCCGGAAAATTGTCAGGAAATTAAAACCCTTACAGGACGTAGGATTGGGTTATATCAAACTGGGGCAAACATCGTCAACGCTTTCAGGAGGCGAAAACCAGCGGGTGAAGTTAGCTTATTATCTGGGGCAGGAAAAACAGGAAGCTGCGCTGTTTATCTTCGACGAACCCACCACCGGATTGCATTTTCACGATATCAAAACCCTGTTGAGCGCTTTCCGTGCGCTGATTACCAAAGGACATACGGTCGTAATCATCGAACACCACTTAGACGTTATCAAATGCGCCGATCATATCATTGACTTAGGCCCCGAAGGCGGCATGGAAGGCGGCTATCTCGTCTGTACCGGCACACCTCGAGATATAGCCAACTGCGAATCGTCGTATACGGGACGGTTTCTTAGAGTTAAGAGATAAGAGTTAAGAGATAAGAGTTGAGAGTTAAGAGTTGAGAGTTAAGAATTAAGAGGTGTGGTAATGTTTGTATTTGGGGCATAAAATAATCCCGATTTGCATAGTTTATTTATAATGTCTAATTTCGTAGCCTTAAATAGATAGGAAAATATGCTCGAATGAAAGTATCGGACAAATATTATGATGAGATTTTCGACTTTTTGGGACAATGGGAGTTGCCTTCAAAGTGCGGCTTGAAAATTATTAAAAAGGAGAATAAAACAATTGTGATTGTAACTGAGTTGTATCAGCATAACCCGGGCACATCTGTTACCTACGCCGGATATACTTTAGCAAAACAGATTTGTGAACGAAAAGGAATACGACCTGAAGATATGGTCTATTTAGAATGTACACCTGACACCAATTCCAAATTATCTTTCTATGATGAGGCGTATTTTGAAGTGACTTTTCCCGAGATAAAAGGCGAAACAGGACGTTCCGAATACCGTAAATTGATGGCGGATGAGGTGTTGGCATATTTTAATATTTAAAGATTTAAGGATTTAAAGATTTAAAAAATAAAGATTGAATAATATGTTTCCTCAGATAGAATTTCAACCCGCCTCCGAAATAAAACGCTTTCAGGAACATAAGATGGCTGAAACGCTGGCTTATATTGCTGAATATTCGCCTTTTTACCGGCAGATGTTTCGGGAAAACCGGATTGATATCGCGAAAATCAAACGACTCGAAGATTTACAGCATATACCTCGCACTGATAAAAACGATTTACAAAAAAAGAACGAGGATTTTCTTTGCGTGCCCCGCCCAAAAATCATTGATTATATTACCACCTCCGGTACAATGGGCGATCCGGTCACTTTTGCCATGACCGACGCTGACCTGGAACGTTTAGCCTACAATGAACAAATCTCTTTTCAATGCGCGGGAATCGAAGCAGGCGAAGTGATCCAACTGATGACAACCATCGACAAGCGTTTTATGGCAGGCTTGGCTTATTTTTTGGGGGCAAGGAAGTTGGGAACAGGCATTGTGCGCGTCGGCAATGGAATCCCCGAACTTCAATGGGATAGCATCCGACGAATAAAGCCCGATATAATCATTGTGGTTCCTTCTTTTCTTTTACGTATCATAAAGTACGCCGAAGAAAACGGGTTGGACTACCGGCAATCAAGCGTTAAGAAAGCGATCTGTGTAGGCGAAAACCTGCGTCAACAGGATTTTTCGTTTAACCTGTTGGGACAGTGTATCCGCGATAAATGGGATATAGAGTTGTATTCTACGTATGCTTCGACCGAGATGGCTACGTCGTTTACCGAATGTAGTTACGGGTGCGGCGGTCATCATCATCCCGAATTGATAATCTGTGAAATCATTGATACAGCCGGTCACCCTGTCAAAGAAGGCGAATACGGCGAACTGACAATCACGACAATAGGTGTGGAAGCCATGCCGTTACTGCGATTCAGAACCGGTGATATTGTGCGTTTCCACACCGATCCGTGCCGCTGTGGACGTACATCCATGCGCATCAGTCCGATTATCGGACGCATGAATCATTTAGTCAAATATAAAGGCACAACACTCTATCCTCCTGCAATTTTCGATGTGCTCGACGATATACCCTATATCGAAGACTATGTGATGATTGTGAGCGACAACGAATTTGAAAACGATCATATTACCATTAAAATAGGACTTTCCGCTTCTCCTCCTGCTTTTGATGTGATAAAAACGTTGAAAGACCGTTTCAGGGCACGTATCCGTGTAGCTCCTGAAATCGAAATATGTAAAGTGGAGGAAGTTAAAAGAATATGTTATTCGGAGATAAACCGAAAACCCGTTAAATTTATCGATAACAGAAAACACAAATGAACAATCCTGCTTTTGACGATTTACGCCCCTATATTCAGGCTGAAATACCGCCGGCGATGCAAAGGATTGCCGAAAGTGAATACTTCCCGGTAATGGCGCAATTTATCTTTCCCGGCAAAAACGTCGAAGAAGTACGAAACACTGTGCGCCAAATCACAACTACGCACGAATTTCAGATGGAAATCATGTATTACTTCAATAAAGTGGTTATCGAACGGTATGCCGACTCGTTTGCTTTTAGCGGATTGGATCATTTAGATACTGAAAGGAACTATCTCTTTATATCCAATCATCGGGATATCATGCTTGATTCCTCTCTTTTACAGTTTATGCTTTATATTAACGGATTCAATACCACAGAAATAACCTTTGGCGACAATCTGATGAGTTCGCAGCTTATTATTGATATAGGGAAAACAAACAAGATGTTTAAAGTGATCAGAGGTGGTAACATGCGCGATTTTTATCGTAACTCATTGCATCTTTCGAAATATTTACACCATACCATTACAGAAAAAAAAGAATCTGTCTGGATAGCCCAGCGCGGCGGACGAACTAAAGATGGAAATGATATGACCGATCAGGGTATTATTAAAATGTTTTGCATGGATGATTCGGACAATCCTGTACACTCTGCCGACGAATTGAATATTGTTCCGGTAGCCATTTCATACCAGATCGAATCGTGTGATATTTTGAAAACACGCGAACTCTATCAATCACTTAATGGCGTTAAATATATCAAACAAAAAGGAGAAGACCTCCATAGCATTTTGGCAGGCATCACGCAGCAGAAAGGAAACATACATTTTCATGTGTGCGAACCGATTCGCCGCAGCGAACTTGAAGCAATCGAATATAAGCAACCTAACGAATTTTATAAATCATTGGCAACAATGATTGACAGGCGTATTCACAAGAACTACAAGTTGCACAACAACAACTATATAGCCCATGATCTGCTGTCGGGAAAAGATACCTTTTCCGCTCACTATACCCATGAAGAAAAAACTGCTTTTATCGCTCGAACTGAAGAAATGCTCCGCCAGGTAGAAGGCGAAAAAGAGATTCTGACGTCAATATATCTTGGAATTTATGCGAATCCGGTGGGGAATCAATTAGGAATTAGGAATTACGAATTAGGAATTAAAAATTAAGGCTTTAGTATAGTATTAAAAATAATTTTCAACTTTCAACTTTCAACTTTCAATTATTTTACCTATCTTTGCAGCCCGAATTGCAAAAAATTACAAAATAACTATAAAAAATGAAACGTACATTTCAGCCTTCGAACAGAAAGAGAAAAAACAAACACGGATTTCGTACAAGAATGGAAACAGCTAACGGACGTCGCGTACTGGCTGCACGCCGCGCAAAAGGAAGAGCCAAACTGACTGTCTCTGACGAATATCCGAAGAAATAAGACAATTACGAAAAGTATTTTTTTGTGTTATTGTTATCAGATTGTTGATTGATAACCGATCGAAAAGCAACATTCCTAATTTATAATCAATAATGCACATTGTAATAGCCGGAGCGGGTGAGGTAGGTTCGCATTTGGCAAAAATGTTGAGCCGTGAAAATCACGAAATTGTAATGATTGGTTCGGATAATGAGCGGTTAAACAATCTTGCGGCTACGTGCGACCTTATGACGCTTCAAGGCGACGTCACTTCCAAAAAAATCTTGATTGAAGCTGGCGTTGCCGAAGCCGATTTGTTTATTGCCGTTACCCCATGGGATGCAACAAACTTTGTTTCGGCTATCATGGCCAAAAAACTTGGCGCCAAATTCACGGTGGTGCGTATCAACGACGAAGAAACTATCAACCGTGAAACCCGCGATTTTTTTTCGAGCATAGGTATCGACGCTACGGTTTATCCCGAAAAAATAGCATCGCACGAAGTGACCAATACGC
>Ga0082212_10003467_pt1 | contig 22356 bp, 19 predicted proteins | sample TergutNt197P3_FD_71548 | JGI IMG/M metagenome (GOLD analysis project Ga0082212, IMG submission 71548) | Neocapritermes taracua P3 segment gut microbial communities from Petit-Saut dam, French Guiana - Nt197 P3 | ecosystem: Host-associated > Arthropoda: Insects > Digestive system > Gut ...
TGATTTTTTTACCGGAGCCGCCGCCCTTCGGGCAGCTTGCTCCTAATTTGAACCCGGATACATTACCAGTGTATCCTTTCCAACTTTTATTTTTATGACTGAAAACAAAAACACAGAACCAGTTGACGAAACTGTTACCACTGATTGGATATGTTTCGGGACTTGCACTTACCACTACGCTCCCAAACAATCCAAACGCTCCATCACGCAAGAGCAGGATAAAATGCTAATTGCGTGATACAGTGTCAAAAAGCGTTACAAAAATGATTACGACACGATCATTTCGCGGACGGAACATTTGAGACTCTGTTCAGATTTCAGCAACACTTCCCGCAGTTGATCAGCACTGATAAAACCGAGGCAACGGCGATGTTCGTCCACAACACAACCAAACGTACTCTGCATCGTTTGCAAGAGGATTAGTCCTGTCAACAGCGAATGTTTTGCCGACAATTCAACCAAACTACGAAGGGGCAACTCCGTTTGCAACAACTGCAAAAGTTGGCAGGCTTGCTCGTCCAATTGATGTCGGACGGCAATTTCCAAGTCGATGGTACGAACATATCCGAGAGGCAAGTCATGAAGATCAGCGTCCACTTCATACACAGGAAGAGCCAACTGTTGGTACCTCCGGGCAATTTCTAACACATATTCCGGTTTCATGATCGTCGTGATTGTCGGTAACAGCCGTTGCGGCAAAACGTAATCTTTAATGATCCGATCCGAGCAGTTAAAAATTCCCTCCGCAAGTCGGCGTTGGGTATCCGAGAGAAGTCCCGTGTCCTTTCCTTCTGTGAGAACGCCCGAAAGTTCTCTGCGCCCTAGTGTTAGGGAGATCACATCGTCCGATTTTTTTAGAATATATGCAAAGAACTTGTTGATGCCCCAAAGTATAGTGGTCAAGGGCAAGAAAAGCCAACAGGAAACAAAAATGATCGGCGAGAATAACCGCAATACTTTATTGGGAATGGTCAAACCAAGACTCTTTGGAAACATTTCTCCCCAGACAAAAAGAATCGGCGTGAGAATCAATGTCGAAGCAAGTTCAACGCCGATTCCATTGCCATGCGGGAACACGCAACCGATGAACAAAACCATCGCTGCCGATGCGCCATAAGTGGTGACATTATTACCGCAGAGCAATGTTGCAATGAAAAATCCGGGATTATTGGCAAACCAAAGAAACCTCTTGGCTGTGTTGTCTTCGCCGAGGGCATCGAGTTTGAGACGCAACTTGGACACACGGTAGAATGCTGTCTCCGTTCCGGCAAATGCCGCCCCCAGTACCAGACTCGCAGTACCGAGTAGTAATGCAAAAATAACCATTGGAGTCATGGTCGCACATGAAGAGATTGTCCGCAAGGGGGAGAGACATCCAGTCCGCTACACCGCAAACGGGGACAAATTGGACGTTTCTTTCCCGTCATTCCGGCGCAAGCCGGAATCCAGAAGGAAACGCCTCGCGACGGGATTCCGGCTTTTGCCGGAATGACAAAAATGACCATTGTCATGTCGTTTTCAGTATAGGGATTGTGGGAGAGCACAATCAACGATCCGGGTGTTCTGATCCACAAAGACACAGACATGCTCCGCGATTTCCTCTACGCCGCTCGGCGTTCGTTTTGCAGACGTTGTTTGCAGGTGCGGAGAAGTTCACCGGCATCCTCCAAAAACGCAGAGGCTTTCTCAAACGTCCGAAGAGCAATGTTACTCGAAGGATTCAAATGTTCGCAATCGAGATATTCGAGCCAATGATTCAGGTTGGTAACCACCCCTTCTTTTGCTGCCATACGGAAGAGTCCTTCCGGGGTCATTCCTTCCACCGCCTCTTTGCCGAGATGATCCGCTAACTGTCGTGCTATCATTTGCCGACAGACCGCAAAGGTCAAGCCGAAGTTTTGGACAACCGCCGAAATCAAAATACTTTTGAACTCGATCCCGAGTCCCCGAAACTCGCCGGAACGAGTGTATCTGAGAGCGTCTTCCAGCGACTTCATCGCATATTGTAGTTTGTCCGCATTCCGTTTTTGCATTTCCTGTCTCCTGTGTTGTTTGTGTTACCGTAAGGGAGTCCAAATAGGAATCATCTGCGACCCTTTCAGTGTTTCCGGTACTTCTGTTGTCTCCAATTCACTTGGCAAGATGACTCTCGGCATTTCAACCGGTGGAATCAGGTCAATATCCTCATCCCACGTCTTGGAGTGGGTCCGTCCCGGCGATGGGAAAATCTCGCTTCCTTGTTGTTCCCGAAGTGAAATGTTTTCCCGTTGCAAATGGGCAACCTGCGCATGCGAGACGTACAAAGCGTCTTCTAATCGCCGATTCTCGTGGAGCAACAACGATTGATGCAACTGCGAATTACATCCCGACGCGACAAAGGCGATGACCAGCGAAAAGCCGAAAACTATCTTCCTCATTTTACGTTCCCTTTCGTACCCCGAAGAGTATGAATTTTGTGGGAACGTGTCAAGTGAAATATCGGCTTTTTTGACCAACACCGCCTGTTTTTGGGGATTAACCGGTATTGTTTTCATAGATTGCCTATTTTACCCTACCATTTCGTGCCCATACTCGGAGTGGCGGGCCAATAATGGACGGGATGATTCGTCCTTCCCGTGCCGAACGCATACGTGAGCCCCAATGTGAGGGCAATGTTGTGCTGTGTTTTTGCAATACCCGATGCGAAGATGATATTATCGGTTAAATCCGCTTGAATTGCCAGACGCTCATTCCACCAATAGCGCATGCCCATTCCCAGCGGCATGGCTCCAATACCCTTTGAAACTGTATAGCCAAAGGAGTTGACGAACTTTTGCTCTCCGAATCCCAATCCGTATTTGAAGTAGGGTCGCCACTTGGCATTGCCCAGCGGATAATAATGAGCCGACACATCAAAAATGGTCAATTTGTTTGTCCGTGTCGTTGACAGAATTGTTACATCAGGATTTAGTTCTTCAATCAGTTGCCGGGCGTAGGCGGTATCATAGATATCAATCGACGAAAAATGCAACCGGCTTTCAATTCCCCAATAATCATTGTAGTTGTAGCCGAACATAAGCCCGCCGGTTCCCCCTTCTTTTTGCTTAATCATTTTGGAGACCAATTCCGAGCCGGAAACAACACCGACCGAGCCGCCGAAATAGTAAGGATGGTCGAGCCAACTTTGACTCACGAGCGGCATGCCGACCCCTTTGTCGGGACCTTCTGGAGAACAAAACGGACTCATCGTTTTCGCACAGGCAAGCATTGTTTCCCCGAGCGGTGAAGAGACTCGCACAGGGACCAAGTTGTTGAGTGTCCAGTTTGCATCGGCTTGTTTTTTTGCTTCCTCTGTATCTTTTTCCTTACTGGTTTTTTTCTGGGTTTCTTCGGTTTGCTGACGCTTCATTTCCTGAAGCATCATTGCATAATAGACGGTCGAGTAATCCGGCATTTCTTGGTAATCCACAGGGTAGTTCATCGGAGAACCCATCGCATACGGGTCGGCGGCGTTTCCATATTGGGGATACATATTGGCGTATGAATTCATATATTGATACTCGCCGCCCATCATGACCCCCTGCGGATATTGTTGAAAATTCTGTGCAAACTGCGGAGAATATTCCATCTCCATCCCTGCCTGATACATTGTAGGATAAGGGTTCACATATCCGCCGAGTGTATTGAGATCGTAAGGGACAACATTGCTTTGATCTGCAAGGGGATTATTGGGAACCATCGGCGCAACGGTTCCCCAGTCGAAGGATTGGGTTTGCGGTGCCGAGGGGTGCGTTACCTGTGGAAAGGGATCGTCCGCTGAAGTTGAGGCTTGCCGAATCGTTTTTGTTTTTTTATCGGTCTTTTGAGGATTCGGTAGGGTACGGTCATGAAGCACGGGAGTCTTCTTGGCAAAATGCCCTGCATTGTCCGAGTTGGATTGAAAATCGCTAAAATCCTTCTCGGCAGGATTGACAAGTCCAAAGTCATCGGCAAAAGCGGCGGAGAGTAGCCAACAGAGCGCAAAAAGTACGCACCAAAAGCGATGTGCCATTGCTGGAACAGGTATCGGCGATGGATGATCCTTTTTCCGATGGAGGGTCATACGGGAACCGGCAGGACGGTAAAACCGCAGAATTATGCCGATTTCCTGATTTACCGTCAAGGGCAATTTCGTCTATTGGGGGAGTTCAACGTGATAAACTCTGCCCTCACCCTACCCGCGTCTGAAAAGACCTCCCCGAGGGCGAGGGAACGGTGTTTTGACATCAATCCGTTCACTTTTGACGGCGCATCATCGCGAGTCTCAATCCTCTGTCGGATTCCGCCTTCTTTTGGGCGGCACGTTTGTCGAACTCCTGCTTTCCTTTGCACAATCCGAGCAATACTTTGGCTTTTCCCTCCTTGAAATACATTTTCAGCGGAACAAGCGTCAATCCTTTTTCGTAGGCTCGCATGGCAAATCGCTGAATTTCCCGACGGTGTAACAACAGTTTCCGTTCCCGCTTCGGTTTGTGATTGAAACGATTCGCTTCGACATATTCGGGAATGTCGCAGTTGATTAACCAAACTTCGCCGTTTCGGACTTTTCCGTAGGCTTCGGAGAGAGCGACCGTCCCATTTCGCAGACTTTTGACTTCGCTCCCCACCAGCACGATCCCGCACTCCAACGAATCAAGAACGAGGTATTCATGCCGGGCTTTTCGGTTTTCGGCAATGGTGCGTTCATTCGTGTTTGCGGACTGCTGTTTTGACTTCTTCGACTTTCCCATAAACGTAGTCTAATGAGCATCATTGAATTGTAAAGACGGGGGAATTGAATTTTGGTGTTTTTTACGATAGAATGTTGGTTTCCGTTTGTATCACTCTCATTCGCCTTGAATGATGCCCCTTTATTTTCGTTTTCCTGTTTCGGTTTTCCTGTTTTTCCTTTGTGCTGGGGTGCTGTTTTCTCTTTCCAGCCAACGGTGTCATGCCCAGGTCGGTCTCGCGGAACAAGGTGCCGTTATGGGAATACAGAACAACCTCGCGGGCAACACTCCCGTTCCGGCGGCACCACCGCAGGTGCAACCCATGCCGCCCATGCCCATGATGCCGATTATGCCCGGTGGGATGATGGGACAACCCCAACCGGCGGCTCCCAAGCCGAAAACCAAAAAGGACCTCCTCAAAGACAAATCCGACGAACTCTTCGGCAACGGCGGTTGGTGGGGACCCGGCGGTTATTTTAGTCCCATCAAACTGCCGCTCTATGTTCTGCTCTTCCTTATTTGGGTGGGATGCGCCAGTTGGATCAACGCCGACCAGGAACGTCAGCAAAAAGAAAATCGTGAAGTCTTTAACCTCGTCTATCTTCTTCTTTATGGAGTTCTCTGTACTGCCATTTTCTTTATTCCGATCTTTTGGGCGGCATTTTCGTTGACCGTCCTGATTTGTTTCGTCCCCGCACTGACCTACGTGGTCATTCGTAATCAATCCTTGCCGCCGGGAGATCAGGTATTAACCCGCGAGCATCTCTGGTTCCTCTTCGCTGTTGCGATGGGAAAATTCGGCATCAAAATTCAGCATGGACAACGGCTGACATACACTGCCGGTCCGCCGGTAGAACTCGAACCGGTTGCCAAAGGAGTCGATCCGCAAACGTTGCAGGCTCGGCTCATCCTTGCCCGGAATGATCCGGGATACAATTTGCTTCGCGACAACATCTTCGATGCAGTTCAGAGTCGGGCGACTGCTCTTCGGTTTGATTTCTCGCCTGAAGAGACCAAGATTTGGCACCAAGTCGATGGCGTTTGGCTCGAACTTCTACCGGTTCCCCGAAAACTAGGTCGTTCCAAAGAAAAGGACATCTACGAGGAAATGCAGGAAGCCGTCAAGAAACTTGTCGGGGGCAATCCCGAAGATCGGCGTTCCAAACAGGGGGGAAAATTCAAAGCCCTCATCGGAAATCCCAAGAAAAAAAGCAAATTGAAGAAATTTGATGCGGAATACATGTCGCAAGGAACCCCGACGGGCGAGGCGGCAATCCTCCAACTCCATGCCCAGACCGTCCCCTTTAAGACGTTGGATGAAATCGGTGTGCGGACAGAAATGCAACCGAAAATTTTGGCTCAAATCAACCAGCACGAGGACGAATCCATCTATGGACACAAGGGATTTGTGATCATTTCGTCTCCGCCCACTCACGGACTTCGGAGTACCGTTTCGGTTCTTTCCAGGTCATGCGACCGATTTACGCGTGACGTTGCCAATATCGAAGATGTCAATGGAGCGAGCGAGCCGATAGAAAACGTGATACGGGGAATGTACGATACAGGTAAGGGAGAAACGCCTGTAAAACCCTTAGCAGATTTGCTGTTCCGGGGGATTGCCGTCTTGTTTGTCCGGGATATGTCCGCCCCGGAGACGGTTAAAACATGTTGTGAGGCTCTCCTGCATGATGATCGTCTCTTTCTGACGATGGCACGTGCCAAAGATGGAGTCGAAGCATTACGGCGTTTTCTTGCGGTTGATTTTCCCTCTCAACAGATTGTTCCGTATATCAATTCGGTCATTTGTCAGCGATTGATTCGAGTGCTGTGTTCCGAATGTAAGGAGGCATACGAACCTGATCCGAAGACGTTGCAGCAGTTGCGGTTGAATCCGAATCAGGTTCAGCAACTTTTCCGCAAGCGCACTCCATTGCCGCCGCACGAGGAGGCAAAGCGGGGAATTTGCCACAAGTGTCACGGAGTCGGCTATTTCGGACGCACCGCCCTCTTTGAATTGTTGACGGTTTCCGATGCCACCAAGGCGTTACTCCTTTCCAATGCGACCCCGGAAGTCATTCGCCAGCAGTTCAACAAAGAGGGACAGCAAACATTCCTCCACGAAGGGATTCGTTTGCTCCTCAAAGGAGAGACCGCCCTCGATGAACTCTCGAGAGTCTTGAAAATGTGAGCACAAAATGCTCAACCTCCCTCTGAAAGGGGGTTCACAAGCGTCCCCTCTCCCTCTGGGATGTCGTTTCAGAATGGGTTAGACCCTCGGTTTTTTCAATCGTCTCCGAACAGCGAATGGGAGGGGCTGGGCGGCGGTGGAGGCTGGGGTTGCGGCGAAGAGGGAGGCGGTGGCGGCGGTCGGTTTTCCTGCGGAGGTTGTGGAGGTTGTGCCCGCTGGTACGACTCATAAAACCCTTGTGAAGCCGCCGGAATTTGCACGACCACCCGATTCTGTACCGGGGACTCAGTACCGGAAATCTGTCTGCGCCAACGGTTCGCCTCGGAAAGCGGCAACGAATCAAACGTTACCTCGACCGCCGAGGGCGCACTTTTGTGATCCAAACTCGCCCATTGTTCGTGCCAAGTGTTCCCATCAAAATACCGGAACTGTCCGCTCACGATTTCCGGGGCAGTTCGCACCGCTCCATTTGCTGAATTCAAAGCGGCATAATCGCGTTCCTGGCGAACAAGTCCGCTTGTCGGATGAAATTCGAAAAAAACGGTTCGCAATTCAGACGATTCGGCAGTCCTCCATGAATAATCAGAAATATCAATCCGTAACTGGGTCGATGTACCGTTGACTCCGAAGTGCCGGATCGTTTCGCTTCCTTCCGCCTTGTTTAATTGCTCCGTATCTTGAATGACTGAGTGAAAATCATCATGGAGAATTTTTGTCCAAGTCCGCACGGCTCGTTGCTGTTCCGTGTACTGCAATCTTCGTGTTTCCATCCGCAAAAGCATGTGCGTGATACTCCATACAATGCCCAATACGGAAACGAGCATCGATAAAACCACAAGCGATTCTACAAGAGTAAATCCCCGCCGCATGATGTTTGAACTTAACCACTGTACACAAGGAGAATGATAATCTAACAATGTCTTTTGTGCAAGCACGATAAAGCGTTCGCCGAAACGTAATTCGCTCTAGTCCCAACTCCAAACGAAGGACAACCAGCCCTTTTCGGTGGAGGCAAATTTGGGGGTTAACTGTCCTTTTCCTGTCCACTCTCCTCCCGGCTCCAGCGGTTCCATTTCGTAACGTTTTTGCAAAGCCTCCAATCGCCGTAACAAATACGACCGAATCATCGTTTGAGTTGCCGAAAGGGTTGTTCCACTATTCGGATTAAAACCGGCAGGAAACGCTTCCGCTTCCGTCTGTTCCAAAACGATCTTCCCGTTCTCTTCTTTGATCTGGTACTCGACCGAAATTGTGAACGCTCTCCCCACGTTGTCCATGACCTGAATGTCATTGATTCGCACCACAACACGAATCTTATTATCAATGAACAACACGTCGACCGGTGCCCTTGGTCCAAAAGAAACCTTGGCAGGAGTTTCTCCCGATTTGCGTTTCAAAAATTCAGGTGTTTCGTCGAAAAATTCTCCCATCCGTTGGGAAAATCTTTCTTCGTCGATAGACCGACCCGCCAGCGCAATTGCCAGCATATTATTCAGTGCCGATTGATGCACCTGCACTGCCAAACCATTCGCTGTCTTTAACGCCGGTGCCGGTATCGGAGCAGACGGTTGGTATTTATTTCCCAGCAAAATCGCCCAGTCAATCTGTTGAGAGGTACTCGACAAATTCCAAACACGCGGGAAGAGTCCCGTCTTGTTTAACGCATCCCGAATCTTTTGATACTTCTCATTCAATTCGGCAATGTTTGGATCAACCCGATCATTCATTTGTATGCTCATCCGTCGTTCGGCACGGCGAGCGGCTTCCGCTTGTGAATCCTCTTTTCGGCTATCAATTTGACCTCGCGCCACCATCTTGATAATCGGACCAGCATTGATTCGGACATCGGAAATCTTTGCATTTAAGTTTGCCCTTGCCTTTGCAGGCGTTGTGGTAATCCCTTCGGCAGTGAAAAGAATTTGCTTTTCGCCCTGCAAGGTTCCCGTCGTGTGATTTTTCAACGTAACCATCTTTTGACTGCCGTCAGTATTCGTTTCTATCTCCGCATCAGCCAGAACCTTGATGGTCGCACGATTCGGCGACGAAACGAGTTCGGCAGAACTCTTTCCCGTCAGCATTCCCTCTCCGACGACTTTTGTTCCTAATATCACTTCATTGACATCTATTTCTTCTTCAATGTCCCGCTCGAAACCGGCGGTAGCAAAATCGCTTCCGATTTGTAGTTGAACGTTGACACCGGAGCAGGCGGTCCTTGTCAATTCGGCTAACCGGGCAGCACGCGGTTCAATGATGCTAATATCGTCGAGCCACGCCGTCGCTTCGCTCAATGTAACAAAATAGAGCGGATTGTGTCCTTTACCATATTCTTCAATGTAGTTGACCAAGTTGTCGCAAATACGAATCAACCGGCTCTCATAAGAATTGTCTTCGAGTGCATTGGCAACCGTTTGGTAACGGCGCAAGGCAGTCTGAAGTCCATCGAATATGACCCAGCGGACTCCTTCTTTGTCAGACAGGAATACACTCTGAACTGCTTCGCGGATTTCGGTGTCGGGCGTTTTCTGCCCCAGTGTTGCTTTCAATTCAGCGAGTCGAAACGTTGCACTCCAATCATTTGCCGTTGCTCTGTCAAATTCACGGGGCAAACGACGTTGAAGATTATTGACCGCGTCGAGTAATAGTTTTTGGCTACGGCTCAGGTCACTTTCGGAAATTTTACGCGGGCTCTCCTTTATTTCTTCGGTGAGCCGCCGCAACTGCGTTTTTGCATCGGACGGCGAAGACGTTGCCGGGGCGGTTTGACGCACGCCGCTTGATTGACGCTCCACTCTTCGGGGAGCATTACGGAAAATCTGTCCGAAGAGCGTGGAGTGCATAAAAACAAGGAGAAACAGGACAGCAACAAAGCGGAACCGAAGTACGTTGGTCATAATTCTTAGCGGGTAGGGGGATCCAGTGATTGTATCCCGTATGGTGCCCCAAAACGGCAACCTTACCATGGGGACTCTGATAACACGTACCAATAATAACAAAATTTACTATATTAACAATTAGGGGGGATAGGCAAACTTTAACGATTTTTCGGCAAAGGAATCCCGATTGACAGGGTACGTAACTCCGGTTACAATGGGTGGCGAAATGAAGATTGTATTGGCAAGTGATCATCGTGGGTTGGATGTTCGGGCAATGATTCTGGAATACCTCCAAAAGATGCCGGAATATACAGTATTGCTCGTCGATGAACATCTCTCCGAAGACGCTGATTACCCGGATGTTGCGGAAAAAGTCGCTCGGCTGGTTTCATCGGGAGAGGCGGATCGCGGGATTTTGGTCTGCGGAACCGGAATCGGAACCTGCATTGTCGCCAATAAATTCCCCGGTGTTCGTGCTGCCCCATGCCATAATGAAGTCGTTGCCGAATTAAGCCGGAAACATAATAATTCCAATATCCTCTGTCTTTCCGGCGACTTGCTCGGCGAGCGGTCGAGTGTTGCGGTGGTTGCCATTTGGCTTTCTGCCCCTTTTGACGGAGGCAGGCACAGTGTCCGACTCGAAAAAATCCTGCAAATTGAAAAAGCAAATTGCACCTGTTGTCATTGAATAGGGAAAATTTCCGTCAGATTCAGGGTGTCAATAGACGATGTAACGTGTAGGAGATACGTATGAGAACTCTTGGAATTATTGCCTTTTTGATGTTCGTTTTCGCTCCGGTTGCATTGTTTGCCCAGGGTTCCGGGGTATCGGGTCCCAGCACCTCGGATTTTCAAGTGGAAAACCAGTCGGAACAGGGAGGCTTTATTGGTTCCGGCAGACCAACTGCCTTTGTTGGGGTTGATGAAATTTACAATACCTCCAGTTCTAGAAGTTCGGCTACACGGAGTAATTCCCGGATAACGACAACGACAAGACCGCGAACCACAGCCTCAGCGGGACAACGCCGACTAGGAGCAACTGCCGGGACATATCAGATGGGGAGTTACAGTAACCAATCCATTCGGTCGATTACATCGCTCGATGCCGAGATGGAAGTCCCCTCCGCGCAAAGATCGTTACCGATGATTGGGGCACAACTCACCCGAATTCGCGGGATCGAGGACAGCCAGGTTTCGTTCACACAGTCGCCAACGGGAACAACGGCAGTGCTGACGGGAACGGTCGCTTCCGAAAGGGAGCGCAGGGTCGCCCAACAACTCCTCCTCTTGGAGCCGGGAATCCATCGAGTTGAAAATCGGCTGGAGATTCGTTAACTCTAGCGACTTGGGTTTTGGCTACAGTTTATTGCGACGGACAGTTGCTCTTTTCGATTAACGCAACAAACGCATCGTCGAGTGTCGGGTCAGGGCATGTCGCGGAACGAACCGAACATTTCAAATCATCCGGTGTTCCTTCGGCAATGGTTTCTCCACGAAAAATCAACGTGATCCGATCACAGTATTCCGCCTCATCCATAAAATGCGTCGTTACGAGAATCGTTACTCCCTTTTCCACAAGAGCGTTGATATGCGACCAAAACTCGCGTCGAGTCAACGGATCGACACCAGAAGTCGGTTCGTCAAGAAACAATACATCGGGTTCATGCATCAATGCGGCGGCAAGTGAAAGCCGCTGTTTGAAACCAAGCGGTAACAGTGCGGCATTGGTCGATGCGTAGGAAGAAAGTTCAAACATGTCGATCATATCATTGACGGCACGGCGTTTTGAAAATCCCCAGAGTCCATAGATGCCCGCAAAAAATGTCAGATTTTGTTTGACGGTCAAGTCGCCATACATCGAAAATTTTTGAGCCATATATCCGAGCCGTGACCGGGCTTGGGATGCCGACTTCAACAGATTGTGTCCCGCAATGAAGCCTTCTCCTTCCGACGGGCGCAGCAAGCCGCAGAGCATTTTGAAGGTCGTGCTTTTCCCGGCACCATTGGGACCGAGCAATCCATATATTTCGCCGCGACGAATCGAAAAGTTATTATTATGCACTGCCGTGAATGAGCCGAACCGCTTCGTCAATCCTCTAGCAATAACGACCGGTCCGTCGTCCAACGCTTTTTTCATTTTTCGCTGACTCAATACCGATTCCCCTTTGGGAACGCCGCCCAGCATGTCGATGAAACCGTCCTCAAATCGCGGCACAACAGGGACTACGTTGCGTTCTGTTTCCGGCTCTATGCCTTGTGTTTTTAGAACGAGCCGTAGTGCACTACCCTGTACAACGCCGTCAATGATGTCAGGGTGCTGCAAGTATCGAGACAATTCACGGCGACGATCCGTAGCGGCTAGTCCGCGAATTTGTACAACACGTCCCTTCATGCGTTCCGTGAGTTCGCAAGGTTTGCCGTGAAACAAAAGTTTGCCTTCGTTCATGAGCAGAACGTCATCACAGGCTTCCGCTTCATCGAGATAGGCGGTGTTCCACACCACCACGACATCATCGGCAATGAGTGCGCGAACCATCCGCCAAAGTTCGCGGCGGCTAATCGGATCAACCCCGACACCGGGCTCATCCAGCAGGAGCAGTTTCGGCATTTTGATCAGCGAACATGCAAGACCGAGTTTCTGCTTCATTCCGCCGGAGAGTCGCCGTGCCAAACGTTCGGTAAACGGTTTCAATCCTGTAAAACGTAGCAGTTCCGCAAATCGGTCTTTGCGTTCTCTTTTGTCGAGTCCCCGCATTTCGGCATAAAGATTCAGATTTTCCAGTACCGACAAGTCTTCGTACAAACCGAATCGTTGTGGCATGTATCCGAGGATTTCACGAATCTTTGCTGAATCACGTACCGAATCGAGTCCGAAAGAGGCAATGCTTCCTTCGGTCGGTTTGAGCAGGCCGGCAATGAGGCGAACGAGCGTCGTTTTCCCGGCACCATCGGGACCGACGAGCCCTGTGATGCAGCCGGGTTGGATTTCGGCATTCAGGGCATTGACCGATGGGCGGGCATTGCCGGAAAAAGTTTTTATGAGGCGTTCAATGCGAATCATGGTGCAACCGGTCGTTCTTGTTCGTCAGGATTCACAGGACACTTCGATTGTAACGGGAAGGGGAGAGTTATACAACATGAGAGGATGTGTCCCCACGTAAATTTGAAAATCATATCCTGTGATGCCGTAATCCGGTCTCTGACTGTCTATTTCCAACATTTCACTCTTGATTCTTTTTGGGAAAATCCGCATACTTCCCGAGAGTGACTCCCGAAACATTTGGGGGAAAGTATTTGCACCAACACCTTACATTAAAAGGAGTTGTACGCTTTTTTTGCAAGCCGAAGCCCGTGCGGCTTCTAGGTTCATTCTTTCTCTGCGCCCTCGTTTTCCTCGCATTTTCTCCACTTTTGGGGCAGGAAAAGGTCATTCAACGCGTGACTGCTCCGATTACCGCCCCCTTGCAATCCGTTCAGTCTGCTCTTTCTCCTCCGGCACGAACGCCGCGTCCGCGAGTCAATAGTGCTTTGCCCGGTCTCGGAACGCTGCCCGCTCGAACCGCTCAAGAACCCACGCCGCCCCCTATATTTGCCGGATCACTGGAACTGCTTCCCCAAGAAACCGCTTACGTTCCTTCGATTTACGTCGAAGGACAAGGCTACGTTCCGCTGACTCATCCGAGCATTCAACCGTACATTGACCCTGAAGTGCTCCAAAATCCTGCATCCGACCCCGCCGTGGTGATGATTCCGACAGCCGTTACGCGGCAAATGGAAACAACTCGAAAAACGTCGCTGTCTCTCGCCTCCGAAAAGGAAACGGAACCAATCGTCATTTCTGCCCAGACAGGTTGGAGCAAACAAATCGGTACTCACATTGTCTATTTTCTCCAGGGCGATTGCTCCTTCCGGCAGGGACAAACCGCTGCTCATAGTCCCGAAGCCGTCATTTGGATTGCCGCCGAACGGGATAAAGTAACCAACATACGTGAAGTTACGCTGTATCTGGAAAGCAACTCCACTCAAATGCCGATTCGAATCGAACAAAATGACTCCCGGCAGGGGGGCGCGAAAATTGTTGACCAAAAGTGGCTCGGACACTGGTACACCCGGTCGCCTGTGGATGTGATGGTAGCCCTGCCTCCTCTCCAGCCGCCGCAGGAAGAGCCGCCTATTTTCAAACGCGCCCTTGCCCGATTGGATTCCCCGCACACGGACAAGGAAATCGTTCAAACGCAATTCCTTTCCTCGACAGCGATTCCTCAGTTGTCTGGTTTGAATCGCAGTTTTCGGCAGGTGCAATTCAATCCGCGCAGCGACCTGCCTTTCAACATTGCTTTCGAACCGTACTATTCGGGTGATCCCACCCGCGGCGGAATTGTGGTGTTGACCGGCGGTCTCAATTTGATTATCGAAGGAATTGCCGTCGAAGGTGTTACGAACAGTAGCGTATTAACAGGCGATACCGTCGATATTGCGGCAGACAGTGCCGTGATTTGGACGGAAAATCCCGGTAAAATTCACAGCGGCGGCACCTTCTCCGAATCGGACGACACTAATTTTGAAATTTATCTCGAAGGGAACATCATCTATCGGGATGGTCCCAGAGAAATCAGGGCAAGCCGTATGTATTACGATGTGAAACACAAGGTTGCCTACATTCTCGATGGTCATCTCTCCGCTCCGATCAGCGACCTGACCGGAGTTGAAGGTTCGGTGCGCTTGAAGGCGGACATTCTGCGGCAGGTGGAAAAAGGGCTTTTCACCGCAAAAAATGCAATGGTCACCACAAGTCAACTCGGTGAACCCACGTATTCGCTCCGTTCCCAAACATTGCGTTTTGACCGGCGCACTTCAACTTCCTCCGGCACTGTTGTTGCAGAAAACAATTACATTGCTTTCCGAAATGTTCCCGCCTTCTATTGGCCCTGGATTGCTACGGACGTGGGAAATCCGACGTTTTATCTCAAAAACATTTCCTACGGCAACAGCAGTCGTAATGGGCATACCGTTAATACGCTCTGGGACCCTTTTCAAATCCTCAACATCCGCCGTCCTGATGGAGTCGATGGCGATGTTAACGTAGGGTGGATGGAAAAACGGGGGATTAGTCACGGGGCAAATTTCCGGTACGATACACCCTCGTTTTGCTATATTCCCGGTCCAACGAAGGGAAAGTTCGACTATTGGGGACTCCATGACCGAGGAATGGATAAACTCGGCGGCGAACGGAACAGAATTGGATTTCCCCATTCATACCGCTACCGTGTCCACTGGGTTCACAAGCAGCGGCTCGGAATGGACATGCCCTTATTGTCGGGTCCCTGGGACATTCGAGCGGAAGTGGGAAAGGTTTCTGACCGGAATCTTTTGAACAGTTTTTTCCATTCCGCTTGGCATAGCGAAGAAAATGCAACGACCGCCATTGATCTCACACACCGGATGAGAAATCAATCGCTCAACCTTTCTGCGGAATATGCTCTCGATAATCACTATTCCAATGCGAATTGGCTACCGCGTTTCGACCATTATTGGCTGGGACAATCGTTCCTCAATGATTATCTGACGTGGTATGAACACACTCGAATCGGTCTTGTGGATTACCGTATCGCCAAAGACCCGACCGATCCGATTGACGAGGTTTATTTCGAACGTCTGCCGTGGGAACCTGCGAACGCCGCTGGTATTGCCTTTTCGACCCGGCATGAAGTCGATTTGCCGATTCAGGCGGGACCGGTAAAAATTGTTCCGTACGTTCTCGGTGATTTTTCTGCATGGGGCGAAGATCAAAACGGCAAGTCGGCGGATCGGCTCTATGGACAGGGGGGAGTACGGTTGAACTTGCCGATTTGGAAGGTTGAACCGAGAATTTCAAGCCGAACGTGGTATCTGAATGGTCTCGCACACAAAATTGACCTCAATGCGGAGTACATGTACGCTCAGGCAAACCACAGCATGGACAATTTAATTTTGACCGATCCACTCGATCAGTGGTCGATTGACGATTTCCGGCGGCGGTACTTGGTCACGAATACGTCCTTTGGGGGTGTGATGCTTCCGCAGTTTGATCCGCGCTATTACGCTCTCCGAAGCGGCTTGGCAAGCAACGTTACCGCTGGAAATATGGAAATTGCCGATGATATGCAGATGTTTCGATTGGGAATGACGCACCGGTTTCAGACGAAGCGGGGTTCCGTGGGAAAGCGGCATATTTTGGATTGGATCACGTTTTCCACGAATATCAATTTGTATCCGCAAACGCAGTACAACTATGGACAGAGTGCCGGTTTGTTCGACTATAATCTTCTCTGGCACGTCGGAGACCGGTTTTCCCTCTTCACGGAAGGGATTTATGACTTCTTCCATGATGGACAAAATCTCACCCGGTTCGGCGGCGTATGGAATCGACCGGAGCGGGGAAGTGTCAGTTTAATGCTCGATCAATTCTCTGGGGTTGTGGAACGAACGTATTTGTCTCTGAACATTGGTTATGCGATGAATGAAAAGTATTCGGTCTCCTATTTGACTTCATACGATCTTCGGAATGGACAGAATGTCGGGCACAATATCATGTTCGCTCGGACGGGCGAGTCGTTCCGTTTACTTGTCGGTGCGGTGTACAGCGAAGCATTGTCGGAGTGGAGTTTTTCGATAGGAATCGAACCGGTGTTCCTGCGGAGTAGCCGGCGCGGTGCCGTCGTGTATTAGGACGTGGGGGGATTTGGTCTGGCATACTGTCCTCACCCTAATCCGACAGCGCAATCCATTTATTGAGACAATGAATTTCTACGTCGCGAAGTATCGGATATAATCGTATAGTCCTCACCTCGCCGAGATTTTACCAGGATGAAGTGTTATCGAAACAACAGCACGGACGCAGTGCACAACTTGAAGTTGGAAGAAAAAATTTTCAAGGAGTACAACAGCAATGAAGAGTTTTTTATGCTGTGGCGCAATGACAACGCTGTGATCGTGGGTCAGAATCAGGTCATTGAAAGCGAAGTTGATCTGGTCTATGCAAAGGAACACCATGTGAAAATTATACGGCGAATCACGGGCGGGGGGGCAGTCTATCACGATTTGGGAAACGTGAACTATACCTACATTGGAAAGAAGGCGAATGAATTCGGCAACTTTCTTGCTTTTGCGCAACCGATTATCGAATTTTTACGTACATTAGGAGTGGATGCCCGGCATCTCGGCAAAAACGACATCGGAATCGGAGATAGAAAAATCAGCGGAAATGCTCAAGCGGTGAGGGATGAATACATTTTACATCACGGGACAATACTTTTTGATGTCAATGTATCGGTTCTGGAAAAGGTCTTGACCCCTGACCCGGAAAAATTGAGCAGCAAAGGAATCAAATCTATACGTAGCCGGATATGCAACATTTCCGAGTACGTCAACATGTCCCGAGAGGAATTTTGGGAACGTATCTGTACATATTTTAAGACGGAAGATATTACATTGTTCTGACAAGTGTCTATGACGAATCCTCATCCTCCTGTGTATCCGGCTTTCGGTATCGCCATACTGCACCATAAACAATGAGAGCGGCAAGACAAATAGCGGCACCTATTTTTGCCCCTACACTGGAATAGGTGATGACGGTTTGAGTTACAGTGCTGTTCGGTGCCAGCATATAGCCAATCGCCCCCATGATCCCTCCTCCAACGACTGCCGATGCGGCAATCATGGATGTCATTTTTGCGGGAAGTTCCCATCTACTCTTTTTGGGACGGACAATCACATCAATGACTTCCGGCTTTGCCTCCGAAGGAGGGTGTTTCGTGTAATGAGCGATTTTCTCAAGCAATACGCTTTTTAACTCTTCCGTATAGGGATTTCCATCGGCAATGACCCCGCCTTGATTATTTATGATGACATTGACCTTGCTAAAACATGCTTTCATGCTTTGGCGAAGCGGGGAAACGTCGACGCCCTGTTCTCTCTTGTCATCTTTTTCAAAGGCATCTCGATCATCATTGTATGACTTTTTAAGGCGATTCCACCGCTCTGCCTTTTCGGCTTGAATGCCAAAGATGATAATTTTCGGGAATTTTAATTTTACATATCTCGCTTCGGCTGCATGTCTTATGTCGTCAATAATGACATTTCCCCCTCCCTTAAAATTATCCAATGCCATTTTTGCATAAAAATCGGGACCTTGGCGAGCGCGCTGTTCATCTGCGAAAATGTATAACTCTTCACGATTCTTGGGAGATCGTCCTTTTTCGACTTTGAAGTGGTCCCGGATAAGTGATTCCAATGAAATACGAGTGTATTTTTTTTCTTTTCTCAGAATATCTGAAATCGTCGTGCATCCGCTTCCAAATGGTCCAACAAAACCTATCACTTCCATAAGCGTCCCTCCCGCATTGTCGATGTTTTCTGACATGCTCTCAAAAATCGCCCCGCGTATGAAAGCCGGGAGCGAAACGAAGTGGAGCGACCGGATCAATCGCCGGACGATCCGGTCACTTCGCTACGCTACGTTCCCGGCTTTCATTCATGTCAATTTCATGTGGCTGTCCAGATTGATCTGAGCCGTATCGTATTTCTCGCCGAATAAAAGGGCTGATGCGATGCCGATTTTTATGTAAATATCATCAATGCCATGCTTACGGCAAAGACGAGCGGCTCCGATCAGACGGTCATTTTCTCCGAGTTTTCGTTTAATATCTCGTCCCACCCTCTCAACCGTGTCCCGCAAATACCGATTGCCGAACCGTTTTAGCAAGTCCGCCGCATAGTCTTTGACCTCACCAAGCGGTTTGCCATGCTCAAGAGACAATGCTTCAGCCGCACAACCCATGGCACCGGAAACGATATGCCTGATATTTTCATTTTCGATGGCTTCGTAGATGTAAGTATAGCGGTTCAACCGACCGAGGTAAGCGGTCAGGCAATGTCCCATGTTGTGCAAAAAAAGTTTACTCTGAATGTAGTATTCAAATTTCGGCTCTGCTTTCATTCCTTCGATTTTGGGAATGTTCCCTTTGAAAGCATCTTTGCTGACAGGAAGAGTGCAAAAGGGTTCCGCCCACACTTTCAGGATGTTTCCTTCTTTCATTTCTTCGGTCATCACAGGAACCATGCGTCCGACCGAGGCTTCCACAAAACCGACCTTTTCCTCAAGATAGGGATGATAGTTTGCATCCAACTTTTCTTTGATCATGCCTTTCAAATAGATGTCGGCATCAATTTTGTTTTCGCAGATGATGATATTCAGTTCTTTTCCCGAAGCGGAACGCTTTTGAATGCCATCGGCAAGGTTTTGCACGATATGGGGAAGCACGTTCACTCCCACTGCAGTACACAGAATGTCGCACTCGGCAATCGCATCGGTAACGGCATTGCTGTCGGTGCCCAAAATGCCGCTGACGTTGGCGATGACCGTTTCATCGACAAGGTCGTTACTCACGATTTTCAGAGGATATTCATGGCGGCTGTTGAGTTCGCCAATGATTGTCCGGTCAATGTCAACAAAATACGTAAGGTAACCGCTGTTGTATAAAAGTTGCCCGACAAACCCTCTGCCGACATTTCCTGCACCGTACATCACTGCGGTTTTCATTTTTATTCTCCCTTGTCGTGTTGATGCCGCCCATGTTGAACAACATTTTGACCGGACAATCACCGCAATTTTTTTGATTGCGGTTTTGATGTTCTACCGTTCGCTGATTTCCATTTGTATTCCGGCATCTTTTCGTCCTTCGACAACGGCATCGGCAAGGCAACGGATAATGACTTCAATCGACCGGATCGAGTCATCATTGCATGGAATTGCCAAGTCAATTTCGTCGGGATCGGAGTCGGTATCAATGAGTGCTACTGTAATGATCCCCAATTTTCTCGCTTCCCGGACGGCATTATGTTCCTTTTTGGGGTCGATGATGACCATCGCTTCGGGGAAACGATTCATTTCCCGAATACCATTGAGGTTCCGGTACATTTTTCGGTGTTCCCGAGTGAGCGAAGACTGCATTTTTTTTGAGTAGTTGTGCAGTTGTTCAGGGTCGTTAAGGATATCTTCCAGTTGCTTGAGTCGGGTAAGCCGACTTCGGACGGTTTTGAAGTTCGTCAATGCCCCGCCGAGCCAACGTTCGGCGACGTAAGGCATTCCGCAACGTATCCCCTCATTTTTGATGGTTTCCGTCGCCTGCCGCTTGGTACCCACGAACAGGATCAAACTTCCCTGAGCGGCAACCTGGCGGAGGTACTTTTTTGCACGCAGGATACCTCGAACGGTCTCCCGAACGTCAATGATGTGAACACTTTTTCTGCGTCCATAGACATAGGGACGCATCTTGGGATTCCACTGACTGGCACGGTGTCCAAAGTGGACTCCGGCATCAATCAGTTCCTGTATAGATACAGGAGGCTGAGTCGAAGACATATCTAATTCACTTTCTATTCCTCATTCTTGCGGCACACAGTCGAAAAAAGTGACTGCGTTGGGAATAAGGGCAACGGTCAAGGAAAAGTTCTCCTCCACCGGACCGAACGACGGGGGAACATGGCTAAAACTGTGAGATATTCTACCGGAAAAAGCGGAATTCGTCAATGGGGAGCGGTTGTACTGCACGCGGTCTGCAAGTTTTAAGATGGACAAAATGTCGAAGACCATTACGGCGACCACCATTCGTTGCCGGTGGTTTTGATGAGTCTTACACGTTCTGGATCGATTTTGTTATCAAGCCGTTGGTTGTTTTTCAGTGCGCCGGATGGATTGATTTCCACACCGCCGCATGCCACTATTGTAGAAAAGCCGTTTTGCGATTTAATGGAACGATAGGACACCAATTTCGGCTCAGGTTGCTCCACCAGTTTGAGTTTTGTTTCGTCCAAAAGAATTGTTAACTGGCAATCTGCTTTTTCCAGCAATTTTTCCTGATGAATCAATGCTGCTACCAGAGCGAATTTCATATTATTTCTCAACTCGCCAAACACGGGATGAGTTTTCGCCAGAGCATCGTAGTTTTCTTCCAGGCTCCGGCTCCAAGTGAGTGCTGCCCGATCCGTACCGCCAGCCATCCGCGAGGATGCCCGGACTTTGAGATCACCGAGCCGCCACGTCAATTTTTTGGAATCGTGAGCCACCGTTGCATATTCAGGAACAAGCCAAAACTGGGGTGAAATGTTTGGTTGGCTGACAGAGACCATACTGACGTAACTCGGAATACCTCTGACCTGCGACGGTTCTAGTCCGAGGGCAATTCGTTTCATTTTGAAGTCGGCACCAACAAGCACTTTGGCGAATCGGCTTGATGCTGACACGCCGGTAATGGTGATCGGACAGTCTCCGCAGGCTTCCTCGAGAGCGGCGGCGTACGCATCGGCATTGTTGGCATTGATATTGGTGTACTGCCGGTGTAACTGCGCAAGTTTCGTCAGGGTGTCTTGTGTTGGTTCAAACGAGCAAGTGATCGATTTTGGAGGAGTCGGTCGATTCCATTCACGCAGGGCGGTCACAAAGTCTTCAAGTATCAGAACGGATTGCCCGCTCTGTTTGCCGACAATGTTTCCTGCGGAGTCGGTTCGCCAGCCTTCGGCGGGACCGATGAGAAGCACATCGTTTTCTTCGGGTACCGCAACAATGTAGTCGATGGAGGTCAAACCGCCGAAATACCGGATCGCATCGGGAAGAAGTTCATATTGATTGACGATTTGTTTCACTTGGGCATCAAGTTTTTTGAGGGAGATTTTGCGGAGAAGAACCTTGCGATCCATTCCTTCAGGCAGTGGTTCTTTTTTCAGCAAATCATCTACCATGTTCCCGAGTGACTCCGATTTTTCTTTGGAAAGCGGAAGAACACGACCGTCGGGATCGACATCGATTCCGTTGCCGGAGAAACGGAGATCATCGAAGTTCTGGGAAAACGTTACAGTAATTCCCAAGCAAACAAAAATAACAGCGGTGGGTAGAGAAAAGTATTTCATCGGTTCCGCAAAAAACGAGGGTACCAGTCTAACACTACTGGAGGAATGCTAACAATTTTCCTCGTTTTCGGCAAGAGTAAAACGGACGAAAAGCGCATCACTCCCTTGAAATTTCGTCCGTTGACGATCTACTAGTCTCTTTTCACCACGAATCGGCACGTTCTATCGCCGGAGCACCAACAATCAACTTCTTTTGCCTTGAAGACAACACCCGTGAATTTGTAAAAAATGCTCGCAATGAAACCTTCATCGTAATTGCAGACTTCGATACCCAGGTCAGGTAGTCCCGAACAGTCGAGGTCTTCTGAAACAGTCAATGTAAATTCCCCATTTTCGGTATCTGCTTTTTCCACACGTAGCACCCCGACGCCGAGTTCTTTGAGGATTCGCTGGAGTTCCCCGACGAATCCACTGAGCGGTAAATCTTTGTATTCCGCCATGAAGTTATCGAAGAAGAATGTGCCAGCAATCTCTCCTGCCTCGTAGAAAAGTTGGTTACACGGTTCCGTACCAATCTTCTGTTCGGCAACATCCCGGACGGTGTACTGCAACATCCGATAAGGGATGAGGTTGATCATGTCCCCCATCTTCGGCAGGATTTCCTGCACGGCATTGATGTTAA
>Ga0082212_10003468_pt1 | contig 22348 bp, 20 predicted proteins | sample TergutNt197P3_FD_71548 | JGI IMG/M metagenome (GOLD analysis project Ga0082212, IMG submission 71548) | Neocapritermes taracua P3 segment gut microbial communities from Petit-Saut dam, French Guiana - Nt197 P3 | ecosystem: Host-associated > Arthropoda: Insects > Digestive system > Gut ...
CACGGCACAGACGCAAACTTTTCAAATAGTTCGTTTAGCTCATTTCCTTTCGCTACTGTCTTTGACGAAAAGACCTTGATCCAATACTCTTTGCGCTTATCGTCTTTTTTCTTGGACATCACATCCATCGGCGCTCTATAAGGGCCGTCATCACCGGCCGGTACCCAAAGGTAGATAACATACTTGTCTTGATATCTGGCGATTTCCGTTCTTGGTAAATAACGAGGTTCGATAGTATTGCAATACTGGAATAATTCCAGCTGTACCCGGTCGACCTGGCTCTTTTCGATTCCAGAGGGCGGCAGCATCGGAATACCGTCTTTCGCTTCGATCCCGATTACGATATAGCCTCCGTTCACATTCTGAAAATCGTTCGCATAAGCACAGATTGTTTGGATCGTCTCTGCCGGGTTCCAGCCACGCTTATACTCTACGCGATCCTGCTCGGCCACCCGTCCGTCTAAAAGTGTTTCAAGTTTCAGCGGTATCATTCAAGTTCCTCCAGCAGCGTCTTGAGTACTGTAAGCTCTTCCTCTGTAAGCGTCACGCCATTGCCCATCTTCTCGTGCGCCGGATCCCACTCGCGGATATCGTACTTCGGCTCGCTCCCGTTCCATGATATAAGATTAAGCTCCTTTGTCCAGCCCTTCGATCTCTCGGACAGCACGCCAAGTGATTCCTTTATTGCAAATGTGATGTCAGCCATTCAACGCCTCCTTATAACTCGCCAAGTACTGCTTTCTCTAAAATCGATTCTATCCGTGGCTTGACCTTAGCTGCTATCTCTGCGGAATCTTGTATTTTGTCGTACATGAGATTATCTACATCAAATGGTACTTTATCGCCTGCATCTTTTGGCTGAAAGAAGAACGCCATTCTTCCGGTACCAACGTGTTTGAGTGCATAGCCGATTTCAATCATTTTCGCCACCATCCAATTGTCCAGTTTCAAACTGGACAATTGGATGTTTCTCTCTATTTAGGCTGAATTTTTCAGCGTAAGCGAGAAAATCCTCTGAGGAATACGCGTCGTAAAGCGAAACCATATTGTAAATGTTCGCACGGCTATACCCGCGCAATGACGGATTCTGTGTCCGCAGATATTCCGAGAGCTCCGTAACGGTCTTTGAACCCCATACACCATCTTTGATACGCCGCGAAATGAAACCGCCGACTTCCCACGCGCACAACAACACTTCATCATTGACAGCCTGTGACGCCCTCGCCCGCCTGTCCGAAATAATGTTCAGCACATGTTGGAATTCGCTATCTCCTGTCCTTGTAATTATTTTTGTCATCTATCTTCTCCGATTGAGTCTTAAACCCTCTCCTTTAAGGATTGAGCTCCTTCGTCCAATCTTTTGCGCTCTCGGACAGCACGCCGAGCGTTTTCTTATTTCAATTGTAATTTCAACCATGCAATTACTCCCACTCTATTGTCCCCGGGGGTTTTTTGGTCAGGTCGTAGAATACGCGGTTCACGCCGTCCACTTCGGCAAGGATGCGGTCCGAGATGGTTTCGAGGACAGAAAGCGGCAGCCTTGCCCAATCCGCCGTCATGGCGTTCACGGAATGGACGGCGCGGATGCCGATGGCGTGGTCGTAGGTACGGGCGCCGTCCCGGACGCCGACGCTCTGTATGCCCGGCAGGAAGGCGAAATACTGCCAGACGGCTTTTTCCGAGTCGCGGATGCCCGTCTCGTTGAAGACCCCTTCATTGTATTTGTCGATCTCCTCGCGCGCGACGGCGTCGGCCTCGCGCAGCACGGCGAGCTTTTCCTCGGTTATCTCGCCGAGGCAGCGGACGCCGAGCCCCGGCCCCGGGAACGGCTGCCGCCAGACGAGCTCGGGCGCGATGCCCAGCTCCTCGCCGGCCATGCGCACCTGGTCCTTGTACAGCATGCGCAGCGGCTCGAGCAGCTCAAGCCCCATATGCTCGGGCAGGCCGCCGACATTGTGGTGGGCCTTTACTCCCCCCTTGCCGCCTGAAGCGCTCTCGAGCACGTCGGGATAGATCGTGCCTTGTAAAAGGAAGCCAATCTTCCCGACTTCGCCCTGCAGCCTGTTTGCTTCCTCTTCAAAGACAGCGATGAACTCCGCGCCGATGGCCTTGCGCTTCTGCTCGGGATCCGTCACGCCCGCGAGTCTTTCAAGGAAACGCCCGGCCGCGTCGACGCGCTTGATCCTCATGTTGAACCGCCTGCCGCAGGTTTCCATGACCTGGTCGGGCTCGCCCTTCCGCATCAGCCCGTGATCCACGAAAATGCACGTCAGGCTGTCGCCGATGGCCTTGTGCGTCAGCACGGCCGCGACCGAGGAATCGACGCCTCCGGACAGCGCGCACAGCACCTTGCCGTCGCCCACCGTCTCCCGGATCAAGCCAATCTGTCCATTTACGAATTCCCTGCTGTCAAAGTCACTCATCTGTATTCCGTTCCTCCACTTTACAGGCAGCAGTTTGCCGCCTTTCCCCGAAACCATTCAACATGCGCATGGCATGTTGTCGCGCCGCCTGATTCACGCTTCATACAGAAACCAAAAAGCCACCCCTGCCCGGAACGCTGGCCCCCGCCTACCCGCAAATACTTCACCGCGCGAGCCCGTGCGTCGGCTCCTTGAGTATCACGTCATGCGTGCCGCCCTCGACGATGCTCGTCGCGCTGACAAGCGTCAGCTTCGCCTTCTCCTGCAGCTCCCGGATCGAAAGCGCCCCGCACGAGCACATAGTGCTGCGCACCTTGGAAAGCGTCGAGCCGACGCCGTCCTTCAGCGCCCCCGCGTACGGCACATAGGAATCGACCCCCTCTTCAAACGGCAGCTCGTCGCCTTCGCCGAAATCATACCGCTGCCAGTTGCGCGCCCGGTTGCTGCCCTCGCCCCAGTACTCCTTCACGTAGTTGCCGCCGACGTTGAGCTTCGCCGACGGGCTTTCGTCAAACCGCGCGAAATACCGCCCCAGCATCATGAAGTCCGCGCCCATCGCGAGCGCCACAGTCATGTGGTAGTCGTAGACGATGCCGCCGTCGCTGCATATCGGCACATAGACCCCCGTTTCTTTATAATAATCGTTCCGCGCCGCGGCGACGTCCATGACAGCCGACGCCTGCCCGCGCCCGATCCCTTTCTGTTCGCGCGTAATGCAGATCGACCCGCCCCCGATGCCGATTTTCACGAAATCCGCCCCGTGCCTGACAAGGAACTCGAACCCCTCGCGGTCTACGATATTGCCCGCGCCGATCCTGACGCTGTCCCCGTACCTCCCGCGCACATACTCGAGCGTCCGCTTCTGCCACTCCGTGAAGCCCTCGCTCGAATCGATGCACAGGACATCGACGCCCGCGTCGACGAGCGCCGGTACGCGATCCTCGAAATCGCGCGTGTTGACGCCCGCCCCGACGATATAGCGCTTTTGGCCGTCGAGCAGCTCGCTTGGGTTGTTCTTGTGGCTGTCGTAGTCCTTGCGGAAGACGAAATGCGTAAGCCTGCCCTGCTTGTCGATAATGGGCAGCTGGTTCAGCTTGTTGTCCCAGAGTATGTCGTTGGCCTCGGACAGCGAGAGCCCTTCCTCCCCGTAAATCAGGTCCGCGAGCGGCGTCATGAAGCCGCTTACCTTCATCTCCTGCGACATGCGGCTGACGCGGTAGTCGCGGCTCGTCACGATCCCGACGAGCCTTCCGCCAGGCGTCCCGTCCTCCGTCACCGCAACCGTGCTGTGCCCGCTCGCTTTTTTCAGTTCCAGGATATCCGCGAGCGTCTGGTCGGGCCGCACATTTGAGTCGGACCTGACAAACCCCGCCTTGTGGTCCTTGACGCGCCGCACCATCGCGGCCTGGCTTTCTATGCCCTGCGACCCGAAGACAAAGGAAATACCTCCCTCCTTCGCGAGCGCGACAGCCATGCGGTCATCCGATACGGCCTGCATGATCGCGCTCACCATCGGGATATTCGCCGACAGCCCGGGCCCGTCCTCTCCCCGGTATTTGACAATCGGCGTCTTTAAATCCACGTTTGACGGCACACACTCGGCCGAACTGTATCCCGGCACAAGCAGGTATTCATTGAAAGTCCTCGACGCGTCATCGAAATAATAGCTCATTCCCTTCTCCTTCTCCTTTTTCCTTATGCCCCCGCCGCTTTCCGCGTCCCGGCCGCTTGCCCGGCCAGTATGACAAACATGGCCACGCTGATGCTCTTTGGCAAGTAATACGGGTAATCGAACCTGTTGGTCTTCTCGATGCGTTCCTCGATGCCAGCGCTGCGTTTCCCGTCCCCGCCGTCATACGAAGCGAGGAGCCTGTGTATGTCCGCAAGGGACTTGAACGGCTGCCCGAACTGCATCTCCATCACGCTCTTCTTGAACGCAAAGCCTCTTTCGCCCAGATAAGCCTCCAGCCCGGCCGCGGAAAGCTTGCCCCCGTCGTCTTCCGCCGCGAGCGGCCCTTCCGTGTCGGGCCTCCCGTGCATGAATACGATCGCGCGCCGCGCCGCCAGCGCCAGCGTAGCTTCGATTGCCGCGGCGTCAAAGCCAAAGAAGCTCAAAAGGACGACATCCCAGCTCCCGCCCGCAAGATCCTGAAGGGACGCGAGCCTGGGGCGGATTTTCTCTGCCGTTTGCCTGTCAGTCAAAAAGACATCGTCAAGCCGCGCGTTCAAATCGTCGATCGCGGCGCTGTCGCTGTCGATGGCGTCGATCCCCGCGACCATGGGCGCCAGCCAAAAATCCAGAAGCCCCGGCCCGCAGCCGATATCGGCCAGCGTCCAGCGTTTGTCAAGATATGGCGCGGCGAGTACCGAAAGCCTTTTGTGAAAAGACGTATACTCGCTTGCCTGCTTGTAACCCTCGATTTTTTCGGGCGTCCAGACAGCGCTCACTCGTTTCCCCTCTACCGTCATAGCGTTGAAAATGATGATACCATACCTCAGCTCCGCAAACAAGAGACCCAGATATGGTATCATCGGCTTATAAGGTGTGTTGGGCGCCGCCTGAATATTCTATTCGCCCATTCACATCACATTTGGTGGGGAGAAACGTTTTTACAATACTAGCAATGAAATCCCTCCCCGTGCTAATACAATAACGCCCTTTCACCGGATTGTAAATAGTTTTCTTGATATTTTCACACAATATTTATCCTTTTTTCACCACTTTTACCTTTACAGGAGCTTTTGACCCCAATTAAACCGGATTTTTGCGAATATTTTCCATTTCCTCGTAGAAATCCGACCCGAGGAAATACTTCCGCGGCGGGGTTATCTGCCCTCCGGCGGCGAGGGCTTCGAGGCCTTCCTTGACCTTTTCCGCCGTTGCCGGCAGCTCGAAGACGCGTACGCCGCAGGCGTCGTAAATGGCGTTGATCACCGCCATATGCCCGGACGACTGGAACGCCTCGGAAGCGCCCGAGGAGCCAAACGGGTTCTGCCGCCTGTGGTTCTCGATGAATTGCACCTCTATATTGTCAGGGACGTCCTTGATGGCCGGGATCCCGGCGCCGAGCGGGTTGTTGTGCTTCTTCACGTCGTCGTAGTTCTCGGACAGCGCGAAGCCTATGGTGTGCGACATGCCGCCGAACACCTGCCCTTCGACAGCCGCGACATTGCCGACGACTCCGACGTCCGCCACGCTCTTCATGGAAAGCACCGTCGTCTTGCCCGTTTCGATATCGACTTCTACCTCGGAAAGGAAGAGCGCGAAAGTGTAGTCCGGCGTCGGGTTGCCCTTGCCCGTGTTGGGGTCGAGATCCGTGAGGTCCCCGAACTCCTCGTTCAGGAACTGGTTCTCGTATTTGGTCGGCAGCCCCTCGCCTTCCATCTCCGCGTGCGTGCGCAGCGTCCCGTCGGCTTTCAGCATCGCGCCAAACAGCTTCTCCGCGCAGGCTTTCGAGCTGATGCCGTTCATGAAGTGCGACCGAGACGAGGCCGTGGCGCCATGGTCCGGGCAGAACTTGCTGTCGTTCTGTATCAGCACGACGTCTTCCTTGTCGATAACGAGCTTGTCGCCAAACGTCGTCCTCAGCGCTTCGAGCGTCACCATGAGCGAGCCGATATCGCCGCCCTGCCCCTGGTCCTGCCAGGTATCGTACTTATAGAACTTGCCGTCCGCGCCGAGCTCGATCGCGACCGTGCACTGGTCGGCAGTCCCCTCCGTGACGTTGTAGCCGCCCCAGACGAGCCCGACCCCGCGCTTCTTCGCGCCGCCATTTTCGTTCGCCGCCTTCGCGTCCGCCACTGCATTGTCATAGGCCGGCTTTATCGCTTCCATGAGCTGCTCGCCCGGATAGTCGGTGAACTCGCAGCCATTGATGTTGAGGTCGCCGGGCCGCGCGACATTGCGCCACCGGATCTCATACTGCGACACGCCGATTTTCTCGGCGAGCATATCCATTATTGCCTCGGACGCCGTATAAGCCTGAGGCGAGCCATAGCCCCTGTACGCGGTCCCATAGCTGTGGTTTGTCGCGGCTACGCGCGAAAGCCCCAGGCAGTTTGGCACATTGTACGGGAAATACATGAAGCGGGCGATACGCGTCGTGATGTCGTCGCCGAGCTCGTTGTACGGGCCGTGGTCAAGGCCGTTGTCCCACTCGGCCGCGACGATCTTCCCGTCCTCGTCGGCCGCGAGCCGGGTGTTCGTGTAAGACGGGCAACGCTTGCCCGAGAAAGCCATGAACTCCCCGTATGTCATCGAGAAAGCTACCGGCCTGTCGTCACAGGCTATGCAGGCTATCGCCGCCAGCGCGTAGGTCGCGCTCGCGATGCCCCAGCCGAAACTGCCGCCCGTCGGGTTCTGGACGACGCGAACCTTGTCCTCCGGCACGCCGGTTGCCTCGGCGATATCCCCGATATTGGCATAGATCGCCATAGCCTTGCAGTGTACCGTGAGCATGCCGTCCTCGTCCCAATACGCCTGCACCGTATCGCCCTCGATCGGCAGGTGCGGCTCGCGCTGCGAGTAGAAGCTGCCCTCCACGACGACAGGCGCCCCGTCAATCAGCTCCTTCACGTTCTCCGCGCCCTTCACGGTCGGCTGCATCGACCAGATGTTCGGATGGCTGTCGCGGACGCGCGGCGCGTCGGGGAGCGCGGCATCGAGGTAGCTGAGCATTTCCGGAAGCGCTTCGAACTCGACCGTGACCTTTGCCGCCGCCTCGCGCGCATGCGCCTTCGTATCGGCCGCTATCATAGCCACGATATCGCCATAATTGAATATCTTTTCCTCCGCCAACAGGATATGGGTCTGTTCGGTCGTGTAAGCGCGGTCCAGCCATGGCACGAGGTTCAGCCTGTTGCTGCCCTTCACGTCCTTGTGCGTTATAATCTTGTAGACGCCGTCTGACTTTTCGGCCTCCTCCGTGTCCACCTTGACGATCTTCGCGTGGTGCGCCACCTTGGGCTGTACCATGACGACGTGCAGCGTGCCCTCCGGCATCTTGAGCTCGACGTCGTCGCCGAAATCGCACACGCCGGTGACCTTCGCGAGCGCGGCCGGCCGCACGAGCGCCTTGCCGTAATAGTTCTTGTCCTCCGGCATCTTCACCTTGATGTCCTCTATCGAGCACTCTCCGCGCAGCACCTTCGCGGCGTCCATGACCGCGTCGACAATCTGCTTGTAGCCAGTGCACCGGCAGATATTCCTGTGCTTCTGGAACCAGTCCCTGACATCCTCGCGCGACGGGCTCTGGTTTTCGAGCAAAAGCTGGTAGGCCGAAACGATAAAGCCCGGCGAGCAGAAGCCGCACTGCACCGCGCCGCTTTCCATAAAGGCGACCTGGAGCGGATGCAGGTACATCGGCGCCCCGACCCCCTCAATCGTTATAACCTTCGAATACTCCTTCACCGCCGCGATCTTGCGCGTGCACGACCGTATCACATTGCCTTCCACGATCACCGAACAGGCCCCGCAGACCCCCGTCCCGCACCCGACCTTGACGCCCGTCAGCCCGAGCCTCCTCAGCACGGACGCCAGCGTGTCCTGCGCCGGGTCGCATACAAACGTCCGGTCAGCCCCATTGATATTGAGTGTCATCTTCTTTAATTGTTTCATTGTGATTTACCGCCCTTCCGACTTCATTTTTACTGTGTTCCGCCCGCCTGAAATAAAATCCATGCCGTTTTTTTGGCACTGAGTTCAATCGCTATGATACCATACATACGGCATTCTGAGAGCAAGAATCTTGGCCTCGATTCCTAAGGAAACGCAGATTAAAACCCTGGCATGCATCCGCGATGTTATTTTGCCCATATTGAAAAGCAGCTGAGTTTAGTTCGCTTGCCGAGGACAGGGCAGCGCAGGCAAAATCAGATTTTTTAGCAAAAAATTGCGATAATCGGCGTTTTTTTCGCTATAATAGCCGAAAAAACGGGCAAAACCGGGTAAAACGGCCATAATCGGCGTGAAAAACGCCGATTATCGAAAAAAACTGCTAAAAAAAACAAATATGCGTGCACACTGAGTAAATAGTAACCTTTAATCGCGCTTGGTTTAATCGCGCTTGGTTTAATCGCGCTTGGTTTAATCGCGCTTGGTTTAATCGCGCTTCCCGAAAACTTTGGCAGGGGGCTTTGACAGGATAAAGGGCTTTGCTGTACAGTTAACCTATGAAAAACGTCCCCGATTTCACGGAACAATTCGACCGCTGCCTGATGAACGAGCCGGCCTTCTGCACGGCCGCATGCCCCTTCGGGCTCGACGCGCGGGCATTCACGGAAAAAATCAGGCAGGGCCGCATCTCGGCGGCCTACAAGCAGTACCGCGATGCCGTCGCGTTCCCGGAAATCGTCTCGGACATCTGCGACCGGCCCTGCGAGGCAGCCTGCCCCCTCGGCGGCATCGACCGCCCGGTAGATCTCAGAGGCCTCGAACGCCTCGTGACAGAATCCGCCCCGGGCGGCCCGCCGGAACCGTACAACCTGCCGCCGCGCGGCAAGCGCGTAGCCGTAGTCGGCGCCGGCCTGTCGGGCCTGGCCTGCGCGCTCAAGCTCGCCCGCAAGAAATACGACGTCACGGTCTTTGAGGCGGCGGCCGAGCCCCGCCCCGAAATCGCGGCCGGCGCCCTGCCCCAGTTCGGAAACGAAACCTGGACCCTGCGCACAGGCAGCCGCATAGCCTCGCAGGACGAACTCTCCGCGCTCGGCTTCGACGCCGTCTACATCGCGACCGGCGAAGGCGGCGACACGCTCGGCCTTAAGACAAAAGGGGACGGTTCCTCCGTCTTCAAGACAAAAGGGGACGGTTCCTCCGTCTTCAAGACAAAAGGGGACGGTTCCTGCGTCTTAAATCGCCCGGGGCAAGAGCCTGCAGCCGGCCGAAGCGGCCTACACGATCCCGCCTCGGAGGCGGGTGCCTGCTGGATCGCCGGCGGCGCGCTTACGGGAAGCCATGGCGTCTACGCGATAGCAGACGGCATTCACGCGGCGGCCGCGATCGACAATTTCCTGCGCACGGGCATACTGCGCTCGGCCCGCCCGCCGAATACAACCGACATGGTCCTCGCTCCCATCCACCTGGAACGCTACAGGATGGGGGATTATAGCCATTGCGGCCCCGGTGGTTCCAACAAGCCCGGCAGCGGCTCGACAAACGCCTGCCTTGAAACCGCTCAGCCCGGCAACGGCCCCGGCACTGAAGAAAGCCAAGCCCTGAATGAAGCGGCGCGCTGCCTCGGTTGCCGCTGCGATGCCTGCATGGTTTACTGCGACCTTCCGGCCTACACAGGCAAATGGCCGCCGCGCATCAGGGACGAAGTGTTCGCGACGACGCTTCCCGGCAAGGCCGAAGTCAAGGCGACGCCCGCAAAGCGGCTTATCAATATGGACAACCTTTCCGGCGTCTTCGCGGACATATGCCCGGCCCATATCGATATGGACAGCCTGCTGCTCGCCGGCCGGCAAAGCATGCACCGCCAGGGGAAAATGCCTTGGGCCTTCCATGAGTTCTGGCTGCGCGACATGGAGCACGCAAACGGGGCAGGCGCGTTGGTGTTAGCCATTGCCTCCGATGCACAAGCAATCGCCTCCGAAACACACGCAATTGCGAGCGAAACACACGCAATTGCGAGCGAAGCACACGCCATCGCGAGCGAAGCGAAGCAATCCACGCCCCCGCGAAGGCTCGCATTCTTCCCGGGATGCCAACTCGGCGCGGCATCGCCCTGGCTTGTACGCGCGGCATGGGATGAACTGGTCGGGCTGAATGACAAAGGGATGGTCGCGCTCTCCGGCCTGGCATTGCGCTGCTGCGGCGCGCCGGCACAGTGGTCCGGCGACGAAGCCCTGTTTGAAGAAGCCCTGGCCGCCGTCCGCAGGGACTGGGAAACCCTCGGCCGCCCGGCGTTCGCATGCGCTTGCCCTTCCTGCATGCGCGTCCTCGGCGAATGCCTGCCCGAAATAGAGACCGTGTCGCTGTACGAAACCTTGGCGGACGCGGAGGCGCGCTCCGGCAGCCTATACACGCGCCGGTACGCTTCGTCGCCTGTGGCCCCTGAGGGTTGCGGAGACGCCCCGGGCCATCAGCGCAAGGATGCCTCGCCGTCGCCTGCCGTCCCGGAGGGCAGCACTGCCGCAGAGACGTGTGCCGCCTTTGACCCCAGCGCTGAGACATGGGCCGCCTTTGACCCCAGCGCAGAGACGTGTGCAGCCTTTGACCCCAGCGCAGAGACGTGTGCAGCCTTTGACCCCAGCGCAGAGACATGGGCCGCCTTTGGCCCCAGCGCAGAGGCATGGGCCGTCTTCGACCCCTGCGCGGCGGCTCGACTGCCGGGCGAAACTAAGCCGGAAGCGCTCAGGCAAAGCGTCCGTGCGCTCGCGAAAAGCATGGGCGCAAAAGTCCTGCCATTGCCTGTCCAGGAGCATGCCCCGCGCTGCTGCGGCTTCGGCGGGCAGCCCGAATGCGCCGACCCGGGCTTTGTGCAGAAGGTACGCGAAAGCCGCGCCGCAGAGAGCGGCCTCCCCTATATCTGCTATTGCATGAATTGCCGCGAGGCATTTATCAAAACCGGGAAACCCTCCCTGCATATCCTCGAAATGCGCTATAGTGGCCCAGGGAATCCGTGGAACCAAAGGGATCCCGTAAGCCCAGGAAATCCCGTAAGCCCAGGAAATCCCGTGAGCCCAGGGGATCCCGTGAGCCCCTGCGCCCCCGAACTCGGCCCTTCAGCCAGGCGCGCGAACCGCGAGGCTTTGCGTGCCTCGCTTGCCCAGCATGCGAACGGCGCCGCCTCTCGGCTTCCTGTCGTTTCCGTAGGGGACGCCGCCCTCGGCGTCCCGGGCCCCGTCACCGCCGCCGATATCGTTTTTGCCGATACCGCCATGCGGAAAATGGACGAGGACAAAATACTTACAGAAGATGCCTGCGCGGCAGTAAACCATGCAAAACGTACCGGCAGCTTCTTCCTCCATCCGGCAACCGGCATACGCAGCGGCTCGCTCATGGTCGGCAGGACTACATTCTGGGTGGATTTTATCGATGGCGAGGCAGGCGGGCGCACGACAGTCACTTCCGCCTACTCGCACCGCCTGGCCATCGAGCTCGAAGAGGTCTGGGCCGGCGTCCGCAGAGTGGCTTCGGAGACAAGAGCGCCGCAGACAAAACCGCAGATAGCGCCGCAGACAAAACCGCAGACAGCGCCGCAGATAGAACCGCAGACAGCGCCTCAGACAGCGCCGCAGACAAAACCGCAGATAGAACCGCAGACAGCGCCGCAGACAGAACCGCAGACAGAACCGCAGACAAAACCGCAGACAGCGCCGCAGACAAAACTGCAGATAGAACCGCAGACAGCGCCGCAGAAAGAACCACATTCCCCGCCCGGGGACAGCCCCCGCGACAGCGGAAATGCCGACATGATCCACGAGGCATGCGGCGCCGGCCTCAAGGAAATGGAGGCGCTGTTCTCGTACCTCGGGCGTTCATTCCGGCACAAGGTCATGCGCTGCCCTGCGTGCGGCCTGGTATATATCCCCGAAACCCTCGCCCGCGGCAGGATGCGCGATGTAGAAATGGCCCTGGAAGACAAATAGCGCCCTGCCGGGTGCCGCGCCATGCCGGGTGCCGCGCCATGCCGGGTGCCGCGCCCTGCCGCCTTGCCCGACAGCGAAAATCCTTGCTGGAAACGCAATGTTTAGATGTTACACGCCCCTAGCCGTCCACGCGCACCGCCATAAGCACCAGCCGCCCGTTCTCGTGCGTGTACTCGCACGTGGACAACAGGATGACCTTGTCCCCGTACACAGGCGTGTTGGCCGGGTTCTCGACATTGGAGATCGCCCGCGCCTGCGACAAGAACGTGTCGAACATGTCGCGGGTCGCGAAATCGCGGTAATTGTAATAGTCGAACTCTCCCGCGACCCCTATCGCGAGCGAGAACAGGCAGTATATCTTGTATTCGTTTCGGCAAGTGAACGTATCGAATATGACAGTCTCGTGCTCCATGAGGTAATCGGGGTCAAGAAAATCGCCGAGGCTGCCAAACATCGCGCCCGTCTTCATGCGGTGGCCGTAGACGGTCACGACGTCCGACGGCAGGTCGACGTCGCTGATGCTGGACGCGAACAGCGAGCCGTTCGCCGTATACTCCTTCTTGAAATTCTTGTCCAGGTAATACTCCGGGTTGTCCAGGGTCTGCATGACGGGATAGCTGACGCGCGTGCCCGGTATCCTCAGCCAGCCTACCATATCGCCGTTCTCCACGCGCAGCGCTTCGTAGTATGGCAGCAGAAGGTCATAATCGGTCAAGACGCCGGCCGGCTCGGCGATCTCCTCCGGCAAAAGCTCCTCGAAAGCCTTTTCGGACGCCCGGTTCGCCCCGTAGTACGACAGCAGTTTGTATGCGCTTACGCTGAATACTATCGCGCATACGACGATGAGTACAATCGCAACACCCTTATTCAAAATATTCCAGCCAGCCTTTCTTCGATTTCTTCATAATTAAACAAGGTCACCTGCTCGCCGATCCACCGGACAAGGTCACCGCCTTTTTCATAATTGTATTTTTCAAGCTCCCGCAGGACGTCCTCCATCCAGTTGATATTCAGGTTGCGGGTCGCTTCCAGCATTTCTTCCAGCGCCGCCCTGTCGGGTTCGATTTTTTCCAGCCCGCCCAAGGGCTCGCTCCCGGCGCCGGCAGGCAACGCCTCCGCCTTCCCTGCCTGGCCATAATGCCCCTGCCTGCCCCCCGCGTTTTCGACCTCGTCAAGCAGCCCGCTGAGCTTGCCCTTCAGCACGTTCATGGCTTCGATAAAGGGCGCGTTGCCGGATTCGGCCTGCTCGAAGTCGCCTTCCCTGGCGGCCATCTCGAGCGCCAGGGCCATATCGCCTTCCTTCTTGGCGCCGATGGTATAACAACTGCCTTTGATGCCGTGGACCTCGATCCCATAGTCCCCGAGCCCATCCCGCGACAGCCCCGCGAGCCTGTCAAGATGCCCGCCGATATCGTCGATAAATGCCTTGATTATCTTGAGATACAGCTGGGGGTTCCCGCCAAACCGCGCCACCGCCTCTTCAAGGTTGAAGCCCTCGATGTCGGTTTCCGCGAAAATCGCCAGCGTTCTTTCATTCTCGTCCATGACAGCCCCCCGGAAATCAATCCAGCCTTTTCCCGGCCCGGATACTCGTAAAATCTTCTTCGTGCTGCTTGACTATCTCTATCAGGTACGGGTCGAAATGCGAACCCGCGTCCTCGTAAAGGATTTGGAACGCGTCCTGGTTCGAGAACGCTTTTTTATATGGGCGCGAGCTGGTCAGCGCGTCAAACACGTCGGCAATCGCCGCGATGCGCGCGCTCAGCGGGATGTCCGTGCCGGACAGCTTTCTCGGGTAGCCCGACCCGTTCCATTTCTCGTGGTGCGCGTACGCTATGTTGCGCGCCTCCCTCAGCAGGTTGTCGTCGCCGAGCTTCTCGACCGCCGCGTCGAGCAGGTGCGCGCCGTGCACCGGGTGCGTCTTTATGATCTCGAACTCCTCGGCCGTCAGCTTGCCCGGCTTCAGCAGCACGTTGTCTGGCATGGCGACCTTGCCGATATCGTGAAGCTTCGTGGCCTCCACGATATCCGTGGCCTGCTGTTCCGTCAGGACATACCCCTCCTTCGGGTACGCGACAAGGTCGTCCGTTATTATCCTGACGTAGTTGGTCGTCCTGTCGATGTGCTCGCCGGTATCGTGGTCGCGCATGTCGCCGGCTTTCGCGAGCAGGTCAAGGGTGGTCTTCTCCCTTTCGAGCAGCTTGACATTCGCCTCGGACAATTCCTCCGTCCGCTTGTCGACCAGCCTCTCAAGCTCATTGCGGTATTCCTGCAGCTCTATCTGCAGCGAGACGCGTTTCGCGAGCGAATTGTCCTTTATCGGCTTGAGCAGGTAGTCCATCGCCCCGCTCTCCAGCGCAGTCAATTCGTCGTCGTCTTCTATGGAGGCTGTCAGGAATATTACGGGAATCGACTTGTGCTTCGGGTTTTCCTGCAGCCTGTCCAGGACATCGAACCCCGACATCCCGTCAGGCATGTTGCAGTCGAGCAAGATCAAGTCCACCGGATGGTTCTCGAGATAGCGCAGCCCAAGCTCCCCCGACTTGAAGGGCCGGATCGTGTACTCGCCTTCCAGAATGGCCCTTATCCTTTGAAGGATGGCAAAGTCGTCATCTATCGTCAGAATTGTTTTTCGTTCATTGTCAACCATATTGTCTCTTCACGTTGCCACGCTTGCGCCGATCATCAGGAAAAAATCCCCCATTCCCTGGACGCAAGAACCGTTTCTGCTCATCCCCGGCTCCCCATGATAAGCAAAGCCCGCTGTCAAATAATATAATAATATTATAATATCACATTCCGATAATAATACGGTATCATTTATTTTAATAATAACAGGAGGGCAGCCATGCTAAAAAAAATCCTTGTCAGCGAATGCCTCTTCGGGGGCCGCGCCGTACGCTACGACGGCGGGGAAGTGCCCCTGCTCGACCCCGTCTTTCTCGAATGGAAAGACGAGGGCCGCCTCGTGCCCATATGCCCCGAAGTGTTCGGCGGCCTGCCGACGCCGAGGCCTGACGCGCAGCGCAGGGACGGCGGCGTCTTCACGTGCGAGGGCGCGGACGTGACGGAGCCGTTCCGAAGGGGCGCCGAGGAGGCGCTCAGGCTCGCCAGGGAAGAAGGCGTCTGTTTTTGCGTAATGAAGGCAGACAGCCCGTCCTGCGGCAGCAAGGAGATATACGACGGGACCTTCACGGACACGAAGGCGCCGGGCCAGGGGCTCGCGGTCGAACTGCTGCGCGAAGCCGGCTTCACGGTCTTCGACGAAGGCGACATCCCCGCCGCCAAAAAGCTGCTCGCGGAAAAGGGGTAGCCCCCGCAGCGCGCCACGCCCCTTTAGGCGCTATTAAACCGGGAGCGCGCCTATGCCTTGCGGCGCTATCAAACCGGGAGCGCGCCTATGCCTTGCGGCGCTATGAAACCGGGAGCGCGCCTATAGATACCGGCCCGCCAATTCGCCCGGCGAAAAAACCCCGTCCTCCGTTATGACCGCCGTGATGAGCGACGCGTCCGTAACGTCAAAGGCCGGGTTGTATACCCCCGCCTCCGCGGGCGCCATGCGCTCCCTGTACCACATCTCCGTGACCTCTTCCGGGGGCCGCTGCTCTATGACGATGCCGGACCCGTCCGGGGTCTCCATGTCGAGCGTCGACGACGGCGCGCAGATATAAAAAGGGACGCCGTAATGCTTCGCGACGATAGCGACGCCCGAGGTGCCGATCTTGTTCGCCGTGTCGCCGTTTGCCGCCACGCGGTCGCAACCCGTGAATACCGCGTCTATCTTCCCCTCCTTCATGAGCGAGGAAACCATGTTGTCGCAGATGACCGTCGGCTTCATGCCGGCCGCCGCCAGCTCGAACGCCGTCAGCCGCGCGCCTTGCAGAAGCGGCCTTGTCTCGTCGCAGTATATCCGGAAGCCGTACCCCTTCTCTTGCCCGAGGTACATGACGGCAGTGGCCGTCCCGTATTCGACTGTCGCGAGCCGCCCGGCGTTGCAGTGCGTAAGCAGCCCCATGCCGGGCTTGAGCAGGGCCAGCGCGTGCGCGCCGATCGCTTCGCAAATCGCGACGTCCCCGTCCCTGATAGCCAGCGACTCCTTCAAAAGCGCGGCCTTGATTCCAGAAACCTCCAAACCCTCGCCACACGCCCTGGCCATAGCGTCCCGCATGCGGTCCAACGCCCAAAACAGATTGACGGCCGTCGGGCGCGACGTCGCCAGATAGTCCGCCGCCTCGCCGACCTTCCCCGCCAAAACCGCCGTGTCGCCCGTCCCTGCCGACTTCGCCGCAAGGTATATGGCAAAGGCGGCCGTCACGCCGATAGCCGGCGCGCCGCGCACGCGCAACGCCTTTATCGCCTCCCAGATATCCTCCATCCCCGACAGCCTCAGCAGCTTTACCTCGCCCGGCAGCAGCGTCTGGTCGATGATGACGATTTCCCCCGCCGCGTCGTCAAGCGCGATCGTCGGGTAGTCCGTAACGTTAAACGATCCCTTTGGCCGGTCAGATAAGCCCATAATCCCGCATCTCCTTTTCAAGCATCGCGTAGTTCCCGTCTTCCAGCGGGCAAAGCGGCATCCGGTACTCGTACCCGCACTTGCCCATCATGTGGAGCGCCGCCTTGACCGGTATCGGGTTGACCTCGCAGAACAGCGCGTCGATGAGCGGCTTCGCGCGGAGCTGTATCGCGTACCCGCCGCTGACGTCGCCGTCCAGGAACTTCCGCGCCATGTCGTGCACGTCCCTGGGCGCGATATTCGCGAGCACGGAAATGACGCCCTTGCCGCCGACCGACAGGAGCGGCACTATCATGTCGTCGTTCCCCGAGTAAAGGTCAAAGCCCGCGGGCGCGCGCCTCGCTATCTCCACGACTTGCGAGATATCGCCGCTCGCCTCTTTGATCCCGACGATGTTTTCTATTCCGGCTAGCTCTTCGCAGACAGCCGGCGGGATATTCATCCCAGTCCGCCCCGCGACGGAGTAGAGCAGGATCGGCAGCGAGGTGGCGTCCGCCATAGCCTTGAAATGCGCGATCAACCCCTTTCGCGAAGCCTTGTTGTAGTACGGCGTCACGTGCAGCAGCGCGTCGGCGCCCGCCGCCTCCGCGCGTTTCGTAAGCTCGACCCCGTGCGCCGTATAGTTGCTCCCGACGCCCGCGATGACCGGTATGCGCCCATGGGCGGCGTCCACCGCGTACCTTATCACGTCAATCTGCTCGTCGTCGGTCAACGTCGAGGCCTCGCCTGTCGTCCCGCAGGCGACAATCGCGTCGGTGCCCTCCGAAACCTGGAACTCTATCAAAGCCCCGAAAGCCTCGAAATCGACCTCGCCTTCCTTGAACGGGGTGATAATCGCCACCCCTGACCCTTCAAAAATAGCCATTTGTCCCTGCCCTTTCATGCTCAGCAAAATCGTTTTAGTATCATATCACTTTCCTGTTTACATTTCAAAAAAACGTTGTAAAATACAATTATGGGGAAACGCTCTTGCATTTTTATAATATGCTTTTTTTTGGTATTTTCTGCTACCGCGTTGTCCGCGTGTGGCGGTAGCCGCAACGATGACAGCAGGCCTGCCAGCGGCATCATCGACAATATTAAAACGGGCGAAAAACCGACCGTTGCCGACGATCCGGAAACGCCCGACCGCGACAACACGCCGTCAGTGCTCGAGACGACAGCCGACGGCATAGACGCCTTTGACGGAAACGGCGCGTCCGTCGACTTCTCGAATGCCGGCGACGGCTATATCATGGCGAAATACGAAGGCGACAACCCAAAGATAAAAATCCAGATAACGAGAACCGGCGGCTCGACCTACACCTATGGCGTAGAGCCCGGCGGCCCCTTCGTCGGCTTCCCGCTCTCGGAAGGCGGCGGCAGCTACAGCGTGGCGATGTTCCTGAATATCGAGGGCGACAAGTATTCGCAGGCCTGCGCGCAGGAAATCAAGGCCGATATGGCTGACGAGTTCGCTCCGTTCATAAGGCCGAACCAATACAGCAATTACACCGCTTCGACGCACGCGGTAGCAAAAGCCGAGAGCATCGCGCAGGGCTGCAAGAGCGACCTCAAGGTGATCGAGGGACTCTTCATCTATGTGACAGGCAACGTTTCCTATGATTATAACAAGGCCGCGACCGTGCAGCCCGGCTATATACCCGACATCGACGACACGCTTTCGACCGGCAAGGGCATCTGCTTCGACTACGCCTCGCTGATGGCCTGCATGCTCAGGACCCAGCGCATCCCGTGCAAGCTCGAGGTCGGCTACGCGGGCGACGCGTACCACGCCTGGATCAGCGTGCACGTCGAGGGCATCGGGTGGGTCGCGAACATGATCCAGTTCAACGACGACAAATGGACGCTTATGGATCCGACTTTCGCCGCCGGCGGAGACACATCGGATCCGAACCTCGTAGGCGACGGCGAAAATTATAACCCGGTTTACTATTATTAAACAGAGATGGATGTTATAGTATAATTAGAACTGTACAGGGGGGAAACGGAGATATGGGGAAACAATCAACACTATCAGCCGAGGAACTGGCCGCGTTTGCCGCGCAGCTCGCGCTAACGGTCAAGACGGGCATCCCGCTTTCCGAGGCCGTCATGCTGCTCCGGGAGGACGTCGAGACCGACGCGGCAAAAGAGCTGCTCGGCACGATCCTGTCGCGGCTTGAGGCAGGCGGCTCGCTCGCGGAAGCGCTGAAGGAAGCCGGCGTGTTCCCGGTCTACATGACGCAGATGGTCGAGATCGGCGAGGCGGCCGGCCGCCTGGATCACGTCCTGGACTCGCTGCACCGTTACTATGACAGAGAAGACAGCATCGCGAAGAGCGCGAAAAGCGCCATTACATACCCTGCGATAATGCTTGTGATACTGATCGTCATCATCGTGATACTCGTGACAAAGGTCCTCCCGATCTTCAACCAGGTCTTCAACACGCTCGGCGGAGAAATGACCGCGCTCGCGAAGGGCGCCATGCGCGTCGGGGAAGTCATCAGCAACAGCTCCGTCGTCCTCGTCGGGGTCATAGCGGCAGTGGCGATCGTCCTCGCCATCCTGGGGCTGACCCCGGGCGGGCGCCAGTCGCTCGCCGCCTTCGGGCAGCGCGTCTTCCAGCAGCTTGCCGACAGGATGGCGGCCGCGAAGTTCGCCTCCGGCATGAGCCTCATGCTCGCCAGCGGCCTCGACGTCGACCGCTCCGTGGAGCTGACGTTGCCGCTCATGGGCAACCCCAGGATGCGGCAAAAAGTCGAAAAGCTGAAAAAACTGACGGGCGAAGGCGAGTCCTTCACGGATTCCGTCGTCAAGACGAAGATATTCTCCGGCATGCAGGGCCGCATGCTGACGCTCGGCTTCAAGTCGGGCAACCTGGACAATGTAATGGAGCAGATCGCGGATGACTACGAAAAGGAAGTCGACGACAGGCTCGACAACCTTATCTCGATAATAGAGCCGACGATGGTCGCGATCCTCTGCGTCATAGTCGGGCTTATACTCCTTTCGGCAATGCTTCCGCTGCTCGGCGTCATGAGCTCGATAATGTAGGGCGGCTCACGGGGAAAGGGCAGGCATAGGCTATGGCGAGACGGGTATTCAGGGCGAAAAAGACGGCGGGCGCGCTCAAGGCGGGCGGCTTCATCGCCGTCGTCACTGCCTGCGTCATATTGATATACATCGGCATCGGCAACCTGAACGCGACCCAGGCGGAAAAGCAGGCCGAGATAGCGCAGGACGCGATCATAAAGGCCGCCGTGCAATGCTACGCGCTCGAATCCCGCTTCCCGCCCTCGCTCGGCTACCTGGTCGACAACTACGGCATCACCCTCGACGAGGATAGATACGTCTACCACTACAGGGCTATCGGCTCGAACATGATGCCGGAAATCAAGATATTCCCGAAAAACGCGAGCGGAGGCGCAGGATAAGTGGGCAAAAAACGGCACTCGGTCAACATCATGTTCACGGTCCTGCTTTTGGGCCTCTTCGCCCTGACCGCGATCTTCGTCGCAGTCATGGGCGTGAAGGTCTACGCGAGCAGCGCGGAGAAGATGCAAGCCAACTTCGACACGCGCACGAGCATAGTCTACCTGTCGGAAAAGATCCGCACCTGCCCCGACGATGGCTTCTCCGTCCGCGAGCTGAACGGGGCCGCGGCGCTCGTCCTGTCAGAGGAGGTCGGCGGCAACGTCTACGAATCATGGCTCTTCGTGTCTGACGGGCAGCTCTGCGAAAGCACCGTCAGCAGCGGGGACACGATCCTCCCCGCCGCCGCGCAGCATATCATGCCGCTGGAATCGTTTGACGCGCGGCTTGTTTCAGGCGGCATCGAGCTGACGGTAGTGACGGCGGCAGGCGACACGAACACGACATTCATCAGCGGGAGGGCCGGGCTATGAGGACTTCAAAATCTGCGGTTTTCCTGTTCGAGCTCATGATAATCATCTTCGTGTTCACTCTTGCCGCGGCCGTCTGCACGCAGATTTTCGCCTCCGCGTTCAATATGAGCACGGAATCCCGCGAGCTCACGATGTCGTCTATCAACGCGCAGACGGTAGCCGAGCGCTTCAAGGCGGGCGAGCCTGACACCGGCCCGCTCTACTTCGACCGCGACTGGGCCGCCACGGACAAGGCTGGCGCGTTCTATGCCGTCGTGCTCGAAGAGCAAGCCGGCCAGCCGGATATGCGCGACGCTTTCGTCAACGTATACAAGGCCGGCGGCACGGACGCGGTATACACTATCCATGTGAAGGAGTTTACGGGCTGATGGCAAGAGTGGCAAAGAAAAAAGCGTCGTTTGGCACCACGATGGGCGTTTCGTCGATAATAGCCATCCTGGTGATCCTTGTGCTTGTCGTCTTTTCCGCGCTTTCGATCACGACGTCAAAAGCCGACCTGAGGCTCTCGGAAAAGACCGCGGCCAGCGTCAAGGCCTTCTACGACGCGGACGCCGCCGCCGAAGACCTGATGGCCGGGGCAGCCGCCGCGATCGCGGGCGGCGGGGACTGGCGCGCGGAACTCTCCGAGAACGGCTACAGCATATCGTCCGCGTCCGGCGGCACCCTTATCGAATACACGGTGCCGATAGACGAAAACCGCAACCTTGACGTGCGCCTGCTCGCCGACAACGAAGGCCGGCTCATGCGCAAGCTCTGGCAGGTCGTGCCCGCGCAGGAATGGGTGCCCGACGAAAGCCTGAACCTCTACATCCCCCCGGAACCGCTTCCAAACAAGCATTATCGTTAAAGGGGTTGTCAATAAACTAAAACGGAGTGATACAGCTTATGGAACTTATACTGGAAAATGTGCTAAAAGAAGCGGCGGAGAAAGGCGCGTCCGACCTCTACCTCATATCCGGCAAGCCGCTCTCGATGAAGCTCGGCGGCGAGATCGTCGAACTCCACGAAAGCCGCCTGATGCCGGAGGACACGATGGAGTACATGCAGGAAATCTATCGGCTTGCCTCGGGCCGCACCATAGAGCGCGTCGAAGAGTCAGGCGACGACGACTTCTCGTTCTCGCTGCCCGGCGTGGCCCGCTTCCGCGTCAGCGCCTTCAAGCAGCGCGGCACGCTCGCGGCCGTCATCCGCGTCGTGGCCTTCGACCTGCCCGACCCCGCCTCCCTCGAAATCCCCCAGGTCGCGCTCGACCAGGCGCAACGCAAAAAAGGCCTGGTCCTGGTCACGGGCCCCACCGGCAGCGGCAAATCCACGACGCTCGCCTGCATGATCGCCGAAATCAACAAAACGCGCAACGCCCACATCATCACGATAGAGGACCCGATAGAGTTCCTGCACCGCCACGACATGAGCATCGTCAGCCAGCGCGAAGTCGCCCTCGACACGAAGAACTACGCGGTGGCCCTCCGCGCCGCGCTCCGCCAGGCGCCAAACGTCATCCTCCTCGGCGAGCTGCGCGACGCCGAAACCGTCGAGATCGCGATGACAGCCGCGGAAACCGGCCACCTGGTCCTCTCCACCCTGCACACCGTCGGCTCGGCCAACACCATAGACCGCATCGTCGACGTCTTCCCGGCCAACCAGCAGGGCCAGATACGCGTACAGCTCGCCATGGTCCTGGGCGCCGTCATCAGCCAGCAGCTCGTCCCCAAGCTTTCCGGCGGCATGGTCCCCGCCTTCGAAGTCATGCTCATCAACGACGCCATCCGCAACATGATCCGCGAAAGCAAGATCCACCAGATAGACAGCGTCATCACCTCCTCGGCGGCCGACGGCATGGTAACAATGGACAGCGCCCTGCTCGCCCTCCACCGCGCGCAGCAGATCAGCGACATGACAGCCGTCGCCTTCTCGACCCAGCCCGAACTCAT
>Ga0082212_10003469_pt1 | contig 22343 bp, 21 predicted proteins | sample TergutNt197P3_FD_71548 | JGI IMG/M metagenome (GOLD analysis project Ga0082212, IMG submission 71548) | Neocapritermes taracua P3 segment gut microbial communities from Petit-Saut dam, French Guiana - Nt197 P3 | ecosystem: Host-associated > Arthropoda: Insects > Digestive system > Gut ...
GATCCATTCATCCGGCTGATGCGATAATCGCGGCTTGTTATAAGACCGATAAGTCTGCCGCTGCAAGTGCCGTCCGATGTTACCGCGACGGTCGAGTGGCCTGATTTCTCCTTTAGGGCCAAAACTTCAGAAAGTGTCGCGTCAGGTCTAATATTTGAATCGCTTATTACAAATCCTGCTTTATATGACTTAGCTTTGCTTACCATTGCGGACTGTTTATCTATCGTCTGCGAACAATAGATAAAAGATACCCCGCCTTCTTTTGCAAGCGCGACGGCCATGTTGTCGTCAGAGACCGATTGCATGATGGCGGAGGTCAGCGGGATATTCATGTACATTTGAGGGTCTTCACCGCGCTTGTACTTCACAAGCGGCGTTCGCAGGTCTACGTTATCGGGTTTGCAATCCGAACCGGAGAAGCCTGGCACGAGCAAGTACTCGCTGAACGTACGCGACGGCTCTTTAAAGAAATAGGCCATATGAAATCACTCCTTTTTTGTCATCTGATCTTATGTATTATTCCGGTATTATAGAGCTATCGCCGCGGCGATGTCAAGGGAAATCCCGTATAATTCCCGGATTTTTCATTATATATTTTTAAATTATTATCACTTTATTCATGCAATATACATAATATAGTTTTATCATGCACTCAGGATGTAGTGATAGTATCCGCGTCGAAGCCTGTCACTCTGAAACCCTGACAGATTAAGGAGATTCATATCATGTACAACGATTATGACAGTGAAAGACGGTCTTATTCATACGAACCGCCGCAGGAAGCCGGTCTGGCGCGCGAAGCGCAGCGACCGGTGAACCCGATTGGCAGTACGCCGCCCGCGGGCGCGCCTGCTGAGCGGACCGATGCGCCTGTTATTGTAAGTACGCCGCGTGTTCCGCAGATTATTTCAGGAGGCACTTACAGGGAACAAGTTGCCCCTGCCTATGTGCCGCCCTCACAAGGATGGCAAGAACCTATGTACAGCACAGCGTATGAAACGACATCGAATATGTATACGCCTGGTATATATGTCGCCCAACCGGCGCCGAGAAAACGAGCCGCAGATACTGCGGCGCGGCACAAAAACCGGAAGCACGACAGTCATTTAGGCCGGTTCGTTCGAGCAGTGTGCCTGATACTCATATGCGCTGTGCTTAGCGGAGCGTCGGCTTACGGCGTCATGGAATACAGGCTGCAGAAAATAGATTTCGCGCCAGTAAATCAAGTCGTACTCGGCGGAACAGGCGCAAGCAACTCGCAAGTCAGCAGTCTGACGCCGACAGTCGCGACGACAGGTCCTGGTATGTCAGCTGAGGATATATACGATATTTCCTGTACCCAGGTGGTAGGTGTCATTACTGAAATGCCAACTTCGGCAAGCTCATTCGGCGGCCTGAATCCGGGGTCGTCGACGGCTGTTTCCGGTTCCGGGTTCATAATCTCAAGCGATGGATATATACTAACTAATTATCATGTAATTGAGACGGCTTATTTGGGCGACCTGCCGCTCATCGTCTGCATGAATGACGGAACAGAGTTTGCTGCGACAGTAATAGGGTACGAAGCGCTCAGTGATGTTGCATTGATTAAGATTGACGCGACAGGACTTAATGCCGCAGTAATCGCCGACAGCGACAACATCCGTGTCGGGCAAAGAGTTTACGCGGTTGGAAACCCGTTCGGCGACTTGGCTTACACAATGACTGATGGGATCATCTCCGCGCTTGACCGAGTCGTGACTGTCGATTCGGGTTCTTCAAAGAAGAACATCAACACATTCCAATTCAGCGCGGCAGTAAATCCCGGAAATTCCGGAGGACCAGTCTATGACGCAAACGGTGAGATAATAGGCATAGTCTCTGTGAAGATTATGGGCAGTTCTGTCGAAGGAATTGGGTTTGCTATACCGATAAACGACGCCATAGAGTTTGCTTCGCAGCTTATTGAGCACGGGTATATCACCGGCAGGGCGTTTATGGGTATCACAGCCGAGACGGTCTACAGGGCGCATGCGGATTACTATGGTTTCGTAGAAGGCGCATATGTCAGATCTGTCACTGAAGGTTCAGCGGCTGATAAAGCCGGCATACAATTCGGCGATATAATAACAAGTCTTGGGGATGATGAAATATCGAGTCAGGAATCACTGGTTTACACCCTTAGAAAATTCAGAGCAGGCGACACAACGACGCTCACAGTCTGGCGCGGCGGAGAGACCATTGAGCTTGAAATCACGTTTGATGAGAATATGACTGCCGGTCAGCCGCAAAGACAACTGCCGTAGCAGTAATACTGAGCGCGCGAATTTAACCGTATTGTAGTTCTGCAGACAGGTATAGAGGGCGTCGAAGACATACTTATACGTGTAAATATGACCGCGCGAAATCTGTAAAATCAAAAACCTCGGGGGCCTGCCTCCGGGGTTTTCAACGCGCGCCGTACTTGGGTGTAATCAATGGCCTCTTCAATCACGCTTTTTCATATAGACATGAAGATATGCGGTAAAGACCAGCGCGAGCGCCCCCATAGAGAGAATCATGAAGAAAACGCCTGTATAACTGCCGCTAAGCGCTTCAATGACCAGACTCGCGATATATGCGACGCTGGCGGAGACGATAATATTCAAGTAGGAGACGCCGATGTTTTGCTGGAAATTTTTGCTGCCGAATAAAAAGCGGAGCGCTACTGCCTTTATTGACGACGCTCCGCCGCAGGCGAGACTGCACATAACTAAACCGATTATCACAAGGACAGCAGAGCTTTGATTCGCGCCGACGATCATCACACCGGATGAAATCATCAGCAAAGTGCTGAGTATGACCATCGCGCCGATGGTAGTGAACTTATCCATAAGCCAACCTACAGCCACGCACGAGACCCCCTTTGCCGGGGCAAAAAGCATACCAAGCAGCGCGGCCACTCCAAAGTATACTGCTATACCCGCGGCGTGGTCTGCCAATGTAAGGTTGGCGGCAAAAAGGAGCCCGTGAAAAAAGAACAGCGCCCAAAATGCCGGCGACTTCATCATTTCCTTAGTCGTAAAATCACGTGATGATTTGTTTTCAGGACGGACCGGTGCAGCCGGAAGCTTGTCGTTTTTACCGGGATATACTCCATAAGGGACTGATAGCAGCATACATACCGTGACGATTACACCGGTCACCGCCAGCGTTCCCAAGATACCGATATCCGGGAGAAGCCTGTTTGCCAGCGCGCCGGTAAAAATCGGGGTTATGTTAAACGCCAGAATCATGATTCCGCTCGCGATGCCGGCCCGCTCAGGATACCACGCCGGATAAATGGCATAACACAATAAATTGCCGCATGCCACACCCGTTGAGGCGATAAAACCATAGAGTATAAACGCGATCCAAAATGCCGTTCCGGAATTATCAACAGGCAGGAAATAAAATCCGCCCAAACCCACAAGAAAAAGGCCCGCGCTTATTGCAAAACCAAGCCGCGTGGGTATTTTTTTCAGCGCAAATCCGAAAACAGCCATCATTATTGATATTACTATATTATGCGCGCTGAAAATCAATGAGAGGTTACTGGTAGTCCACTGGGGGAACTGTTCCAGTAATGGTATTCTATAGTATGACCATGTCAGCAGGACGCCGGTTCCCATACAACTGAAAAATCCGAGGGCGAACCTTGGGAGCCTCATTGCGTAACCTTCGTTTTTCATTCTCTTTACCATTCCTTTTATTACAAGCTTGATAGATCAGCCAGAAAACTATCAATTATTCTATCAGAAGTCGCCCACGAGGTCACTATCCGAACAGACGTCATATCGCCGTTTTCGCGCCAGTCATAAAAATCATACAGTTTGTGCAGCCCTTGAGCTGCCTTAAGCGGAAACAAAGGGAAAATCATATTCGTCTCAACTGGGTACTGAAACTGATAACCTGCTTCCATGATCCCGTTTGCCAGCTTCCGCGCCATCAAGTTCGAGTGGCTGGCAAGCTCGTCATAAAGGCCGCCCCGCATCATCGCCTCAAACTGTACACCGATTGCAGCGCTCTTAGCCAGCAATGCGCCTTTTTGCTTTAAAAGAAAACGAAAATCCGGTTTCAGTTTGTCATTACAGATAATAATAGCCTCGCCGAACAACGCGCCATTTTTTGTGCCGCCGAAATAGAAAGCATCCGCCATCTCCGCAATGTCGCTGTATGTCAGGTCACAGGCGATGCTGTTTATTGCTGCGCCAAGCCGGGCTCCGTCTATATAAAGATACAGCTTGTTTCTCCTGCAGCAATCGGAAACAGCCTTCAATTCCGTCTTTTTATAAACCATTCCACTCTCAGTTGATTGCGATATATACACAAGGCGGGGCTTTACCATGTGCTCGTCACAGTGTTCAGCAACGACTTCTTCAATATCCCCTTCTGTGAGTTTTCCGTTGTTGCAATCAACAGCACAGATTTTATGCCCGGTCGCTTCAATTGCCCCCGACTCGTGGATGCATATATGCCCGCTGACCGGTGCAATGACTGCCTCATGCGGGCGGAGGGCTGATGAAATTACAGTCAGATTTGAGTGCGTGCCGCCGCTGATAAAATGGACGTCAGCGGAAGGCATTTTTATTTTAGATTTGATAAGCTCAGCTGCCCGCATTGAGTATTCATCAAGACCATAAGCTTCAAATTGTTTGGTACCGACTGCGGAAATAGCCTCCAGAATCAACGGATGAGCCAACTCGCTGTAGTCGTTTAAAAAACTGTGCTTCAATGAAGTGTTCCCCCATTATAATAGCTTTTCTTGTGCTACCCTGTTAATCAACAAATCTTAATGCGTAGAGAATAGTAAATATATGCCCATATGGTAAACCTCCGCACAATGCCCCTAACCTCTCGCCCCCTGAGTGATTCAGCATCCCGTTAATCGGTAAAATTCTGCGACCAATAAAGCCTCCCGTTGCTGTCGAGGGCTACGCCAACTCCAAGATGGCCGAACTCTTCGTTCAGAATATTCTCCCTATGGCCGGGTGAATTCATCCAGCCGGTAACAACCTCTGACGGCGTCCTTTGCCCCATAGCTATGTTTTCTCCCGCAAGTGTGTACGAAACATAATTCTCATCAAAAGCGGTGAAACAACTTCGTCCGTCGGGCCTGTCATGCGAGAAACTCCTGATTGTTTCTTTGGCGCGCACTACAGCCGTCAGCGTGAGAGCCGGCATACCTGAAAGCGCCGGAAGCCCTGCTTTCAGCCGCTCGGCATTAGTCAGCCGGAACACTTCGTCAGCATAGGCGACCAGATCTATAACAGTTATTGTTTGCCTTGCAGTCAAACCATTGGCGGAAGTCGCTGTGATCGTCGCTTCTCCGCTTGCATCGCAGGAAAACGTACCTTCGCCGGTCAATGTTACAGCGAAGCCGCTCGCATCTACTGAAAACGTTTGATCCGTCGCGTCCTGCGGGCTGACTTGAACCGTAAAGCTGCCCTGATCGCCGATTTCGAGTATCCGCCTGTTTATATTTATGCTGATACCGGTTACCGGCACGCCTACTGTGACAGTACACGCCGCACTTTTACCGCCTATTGTGCACTGAATCACCGATGTCCCTGCGCTTACGGCAAGGATAGTCCCATCTTCGGTAACGCTTGCTACACTCTCATCGCTTGATGTATATTGGGCAAGCGTATCAGTAGCATCGGAAGGATATATAGTCGGCGTCAGCATCGCGTCATCACCGCGATCCATTGTAAGCTCGCGCGCGTTGAGTGAGATTGATTCAACATAGACTATGACTGTGACAGAAATCGAGCTGTTTATACCGTTCGAAGCCGTCGCAATCAGATCGGCAGTACCACCGCCGACAGCCGTCCAGTAGCCATACCTCTGGCGTATTACATTTTCATCGCTTGAACTGAGCGTAAAGGACTTATCGAATGTATCCGCAGGTAGAATGATGACATTTGGGTCCAGGATCGTCCCTTTGACAACTTCGTGGCTGCCCAGTTCCAATATAACGCGCTCAGCCGGCACAGAGCCGGATGGCGGAGGAGATGAAGGCGGCTGCTCCGATTGAACTGCGTCGGTGCTTGTGGGAGCTGCAGATGGCGTTTCTGCAACAGAATTTGTCGCGGACTGTACAGGAGCGGGCTGAGCGGATTCAGGTGAAACGGCAGGATTCAACGAAACCGATGGCGTAATATCAGCAGGCAGCTCTGCCGTCGGAGGCGCTGATGGCGCGGTTGGCGCAAGGCAAGCGGCAAGACTGACAAGCAATAATATAGATAGTATTACAGATAAAAATCGTTTCATTGTGTTCTCCCGGAAAAGCTAAACAACATAGGTTCATTGATTTATTGCAGGGATCAGTCTTGCAGAGTTTCTCAATTCGGCAGCTCAAAATCCAGCAACCTGCGGATTTGCCCATACTCATCGACGCCGGGATAAACCTCTTTCAGCGCAAGGCCGCTCCCGGTCAGTTCGAACATGCACCTTTCGGTGACATAGAATACGCGCTGACCGCGTCTGACCGCGTTTTCCCCTGAAAAGCTGATTGCAGAGATTTCTCTCCTGAACTTGGGTATACCGCCTTCTTTTCTGATTCGCACTTCGCCGTTTACAAGTTCGGCAATTAGCCCTTTTGCGTTGAAACTCATGCAGAACACAATCGTTTTTGTTGCGTAAGTAATGTTTGCGAAACCGCCGATACCCGCATAACCCCCTTCGAGCCTGTGGGCGCTGACATTACCGCGAGCGTCTGCCTCAAGCCCTCCCAAAAAGCATATATCCAGGCCGCCGCCATCGTAAAAATCAAACTGCGTCGCCATATCGCAAATCATATCAGCGCCGATAGTCGCGCCGAACTCCAGGCCGGGAGCGGGGAGCCCGCCAACCCCACCTGCTTCGACCGTGATAGCGATATCTTTCAGTATCCCCATCTTTGAGGCTTGTACGCCGACCATTTCGGGGATGCCGATTCCGATGTTTACTATGTGGCCGGGGCGCAGCTCCCGCGCAGCGCGTTTTCCGATGATGTCGGCGGTATGATCGCCGCTCGCAGACGTTCGCCCGCTAATGGTAGAGAGCTTATTGATGTAATAATCCATATGTGTTGACGGTACATGGATATCACCGGACAAAGCAGGGTTGTATTCTTCGATCGTAGTTATAGCCGGGCTTTCATGAACGACCACGGCGTCAACCAGGATACCCGGAACGATCACGTTGCGCGGGCGGGCGAATACATGGCTGACACGTTCAACCTGGACAATCACTTTGCCGCCGTTCCGCTTCGCAGCCTGCGCCATCGCAAGGGCGTCCAGCGTCAGGTACTCCTTTTCGAAAGAGATGTTGCCGTATGGGTCTACTGTCGTACCTTTAATAAGCGCGACGTCGATTTTCGGCGTCTGGTATTTGAGAAATGCTATACCGTCGATATCCTTCACAGCGACAAGCTCTTTTTTTGAGATATTATTCAGCGCGCACGTATCCACACGCGGGTCGCAGTAGATTCCGACGCCGACCTCGCTCAGGATCCAATCCCTGCCCGCCGCCGCCGCGCGAACAGCGTGCGACAGCACGCCGAGAGGGAGGCAGTACGCTTCGATTTTCCCAGCCAAAGCCATTTTAGTGGCGGCCGGCATACTTTTATAATGACTTGCGACGATTTCACGCACCGCACCTGCGCTAATATAACGGTCAGCACCGCGGTTCTCATCCCATACTCCGAACCCAGCTGCGCAGAACAATCGCAAGTCCTTTGGGGCTCCTGTTTCGGTAAACCGCTCATAGATCGCGTCATGAAGGATTTCCGGGTTGGACAGCGCTAAAAACGAGTTGATAGCTATACAATCCCCATCCTTAATTAGGTCAGCCGCTTCGCGGGCAGATATTATCCTGAACATTTTTCCTCCATGAAATATCCGGGGTAGTTTTGATAGTACCATGTCTTGCGGTTCCGGCGCTCAAGTGCCGGGAGCATGACAGCGTCATTCAATCGACATATAATGATTGCCCTATGCAATCATTATACCAGGTTTTTCAGATATTTCCCCAGAAGTCTCCTTGCGGCGCAAAGAATCAAAACGCTTATCACAGCAGCAGCCGCGGCTTTCAATCCATGCTTATCAGCCGCCAAACCAATAGCAAGCGCCGCAGCGGGCGGATGAACTAGCCCGGTAGTAACCATGAGAAGCGTTGTTAACGCCGAAGCTGCCGCGCAAACGAGTACCAACGTATAGTTCAGTTCATTGTAATCAAGCCCTAGAATGTGCTCGTGTAATAAGCTTAGCAGAATACCTGCGACCGACCCGCAGATATAGCCTCCTATAACATTTCTGGGGCGCGAGCTGTTTGTGTGCGGTGTTATAAAGACGATAAAGCTGCTCGCCCCAAGCGATGCCACGATGAACCCGCCGAACAGCTCATGCAGCATTAAAGCGATCCCGACGCAAATAAAAGTAAGCAGACTTTGAAAAATGTAGCTCTTTATGTTTTTCCGAATTTTCTTGTCCGCTATGCTTTCGGATAAAATATCTTTAAAAACAGAAAGCATGAAGCCCCGCCTTCCCCTTGCTACAGTAGTTCCGCCCCGCCTTCTCGTGCGACAGCAGCTTTGCCATGCGTTCTCTTATATGCGTTCTCTTATATGCGTTCTCTTGTATGCGTTCTCTTGTATGCGTTCTCTTGTATGCGTTCTCTTGTATGCGTTCTCTTGTATGCGTTCTCTTGTATGCGTTCTCTTGTATGCGTTTTCTTGTATGCGTTTTCTTGTATGCGTTTTCTTGTATGCGTTCTCTTGTATGCGTTATGTTATGTCTGTCCCCCCTGAGGTTTGTGACTCTTAAGGCTGGCATACATGCGAGTCTGTATCGAACCAGTAAATCAGTCGTCCGCAACTGGCACAGGTGTGTTCCTCAGCTTGCTTATTCACCCAGTTCTGAACGCCGATCTCTTTCATATGGTTCAAATCTCTTATAATGTTTTCGTGGTGTATGATACCGTTTTCTACGTGTACGGGAATGAAGTCTTCAAGGCGCTTGCATGGGAAATCATTGCACTCGAAGCATCGAACGACCCCATTTTCCTTAGCGCAGGCCCTGAAGCCATGACGGCAATCTACGCATCTCGGCAATAATTTGTTTGACAAACACCCTTCGCATTCTTCAGGAAATGCCGGGCATGTACCGCAAAAAAGCCCGCAAATCCCTGCAATGTCTGTAGAATACTCGATCAACCTGAGCCACCCCCAATCCAAACTCTCTTTGCTAGAACATATTACCACTGATAATTTCGTTCTGTTTTATCACTCCCACTCGCTACCGCATTTTATATTACCCCGTATTTTCATTGATATAATGCGGTTTATGAAAAGGGATTTTACTCAGATTATCTCAAATATCTGTAGTTTTTGTTGCTATGGTCATCAAAATATCAGCACAGTCCATGTTGAACTGTTGCATAAAACGCAACGTTTCAATACTTTATTCATCAAGCATCAGCTTTGTTTTAGAATTTCTGAGCTTTTTGATTTCCTCGCGTTCGACAACCTGTATGCTTTTTTCAGGTGTCGGGAGATCCTCCGGCAATGGCGTTCCCATATCAATCATAGCCTTTCGGATTTTTTCGGCGATTTGATAATGGATTTCGTTGGCTTCCACCGCCGTTGAGGCTTGATCTATTTTCAACTTCTCTTCGGTTTGGGATATACGGAACAGATTTGCAATAAGCTCTGTACTTCCCATGAAGTCAAGAATTTTATCTTTTTCCTTTAATTTCTTTCGCCTGTGAATATCCGCGACAGTCAGTCCGCCATAAAGGCCCATATATCCTGCATTTTGGAAAATCGCAAACTCCTCATCTGTAATAACCCCTGCATTGTGTGCTGCTTCAGCCAAAAGCTGATTCCATTGCTTGATATTACCGCGAACAACCAATCGCTTATTGTTTTCGTCGAGTTGATTAAACGTGTCTGCCAATTCCTGCCGACGCGTTTGTATAGCGAAATATGTTTGACCAAGCGCTATAATTTCTTTGCGGGGATCGCCGTTTTGAACGACGAGATAGCAAGCGTATCGAGTGAGCTTATAGTCAACTTTTGTACGTTTTGCTCCATGCCCCACCTCGAACAACTTCCTGACCTCAGGAAATTGTTCGTCAATGTTATAACCACTGTTTTTACATGCCAGCATTGCCCGCTTTATTACTTTTGAAAAGTTTTCCCATTTAGAATAATCAAGCACCGAAGATAAATCCCGAGCATACCAAAACTCATTACCGTTTTCATCAATCTGCTTGATTGTCTCAAAAGACTCATATTCTACGGCCTCAAGTTTAGCCATTTGCAATTGTCTCCCATCCGTTTTTTAGTTTTTACGCCTCTTTCTGCGCATATAATAAACTGTCATCGAGTGATTAGACTAAATACTCTGCACCGAATTTCGTAACTTCTATTGCATAAACGAAATTGAGCGTATGTTATATAAAAATGGCTATTGGTAAAATCATTACAGCAGGACCTGTTATTATTGTAGAAATATCAGGTATAACCATTCCTGCATCTTGTATATCCGAGTTATTGAATCCTTTAAACAATGTATACACGCTTTGCTAGCTCAAGCCCTTTAATCCGTACCTTCTACGTTTTAATGTGCTTGACTAGATACTTTCTATGTAATGCTCAAACCATAAGGAGTTACTTTTAGTTTCATTATTTCTATTTCAATAGCATTCGCAGTATCTCGAATACTATTCTCAATGTCGGTGCTGACATTATAGCCAAGATAAACTTTAGATGGTCTTATGAAGCGGATATGCATCCCCTGTTGATCATAATCTGGGGGTACATCATTAGGGCTGAAATAGAATGCTCCAACTGGATACACTATCCGCCATTCTTTTTCGTAGCTCCAATCTTGATGTTTTTGAATTGCAATCGAATCTAAAAGTCCAAATGGTGGTTTCTTGTTTCTTGATTGAAACAGTTCGAATACTACATCCAACATTTTTTCTACATAAAGCACAGGAAACATTCGTGAAGTATGAAAAGGTTCTGTTAGTTTACCTGTGTCATATTCAAAACAAATTCCTTGCTGCTCGTTTGCGTAGTGCGTCCACATAGGCAGGTTTGTATGGCTTTCTGTAAAACAGGCAATACGTGACATCCGTACCATTTTATTGAATGCATTGTTGAGGTCAATAAGTTGCTCCATTATTGCGGCATTCAATACCTCGGCCACATCGTCTAACTTGATATTGTTCTCTGTGGCAATTCTTTCAGCAGCAGTTTTCGCATATACTTCGCGCCAATCTTCTCGATCAAATATCGCCGAAAGCTCGTCTTCGCTAAAATGATTTTTCATCGATTCACGAAGTGGAGAGGGATTTTTCCAATAATCCAAATAATTCTTACTCGACAATACTGAAAAGGAGTCAAAAGCATCGTTAAAATTTGCAGGTTGCGAAAGGAACAATTCACCTTTTTTCATTTCGTTCATTGCGTGTATAAAATTATCTGTCGCTTCGATTGAACGATACCTATATAGCTTAGTTGGCAAATTGCTTTTTTTCAAAGCAAGTGCTGCTGAATAATCATTATGGTTATCAGACAGATAAAGCCTAATAAATGTTTCTTTCCAATCATTTGACATTATTAGCCGCCTTAGATTACGTGTACTGCACCATAAGTAATAACCATACATGTAGAAATACTAAAATAGGTTTACCTATGCATACTACAGATAAAAAATATCGCATTTACTCTTTTGGTCATCAAAATATCATCACTACAAATTCACATCACTCTGAAAGCCTTATGTAGCAATACTTTCGAAGCCTCAATCTACTACTCTCGTCACTCCCACTCGAAAATTAAAGACTTGTTCTAAACGAATCCATTTAGTTTCTGTATTAGATTGTTACTCAATTTGATACCAGTTATCCATCCTCTATGGCGTTCACTGATGTTCTGTTATCAAAATGTTATCAGGGAAGTGCTATCAGTGTCACAAATCTCTATACAAGACCCTCAGTTCATCCAGCATAGCCGGACGATTCGAGTAGGTGAAGCGCCAACTATCTAGCATCTTTCCTGCTCTGGATTTTCCTTCAGTATATGAAAACATCTTCTTAATAAAACCGACAATCTCCTGGTAGTATGAGCGACCACCTTCAAATTCCGATAATTTCCATATGAGTCTTTCGTACAAATCCAATAGTTCATTATCATACTCCGGTCTTAGCGCATCCTCATACTTTATTAGTTCGCTGAGGACGAGTTTCTCAAAACCGCGCCCTTCGCGTATTCGGGCCATCAATGCGTCAAACAGTTGCCATTCCAACTCATGAGCCTCCATGTCGATCCTGAGTTCTAATCTGCTTCGTCATCAGCAAAAAAGCTGTCATAAACTTCCTGAATCTCTTCAATCTCTTCTGCCGTGTGATTATTTTTCCAATCGTAGACTATGTTTTCAGCGACTGTATATGGATCATCAGGACACCAATCGCGAAATTCGTTATTCCCGGACTCGCCATATCGCAGAAGACCGATAATAATCCCCTTGCAGTATTCCTTCTCTTCTGTCTTCATGCCAAGACTACTATACTGCTCCATTTTACGAGTATGAGACCACACTTCATCACTAAGCATCTCAAATGCAACGTCAGTCGGCTCCTGGTAACCGTAACGCGTCTTCCCGGAATTATCCCATAAATCTTCAACTTGAATAGAGTTAAGGCTCCTGAAAACTTCATCCGCAATTACATCAGCTTCAACTTCAGACAAAGCAACTTTTGACATTGTTGAAATACGTTTCGCCAAGTCGCCATCTTTGCACAACTCAAGAAGTATCTCTATCGACGCTTCCCGGCTTAATGCTTCGATAAACTTTGGTTGGCTATTTTCTCTGTCGTTCATGCCGTCCTTATCCATCCTTCTGCTCCCACTCGACTCTGGCATGTGTGTTCTGAACAGTTTTGTTTAGATGATTTGGCTCTTGGTATTCTGATTGCCTGTATTATCCATAAATCAAGGGCTATCCGATTTTTTGTTGCCATATTGTTGCCGGGTTTGGGTGTGCCCTATGAGGTATACAATTAACCTCTTAAGATGAGGAACCCACGCTCGTTATAGCAGATCTCTGCCCACTCAAGGATAGCAGCTAACGCAAATACAGGGTCAAAAACGGAATCGCCCGGGTTTTTTCCAACATAACGATGTGCGACAGCGCCTACTACAGTATCCAGCTCGCACCCTGGCTGTCCTAGTTTATTATATTTGCCTCTTCCAGCGCCTTTACGAGCCTTACCGTTGTTTTCTTTTAATAAATCTACGATGACATCAAAAACATCAAATCCGTAGCCACCTTGAGGCAGCATCCTTGTTTCAAAGGATTTTCGGTCTCGCGTAATCGTTACGCTATATGCTTTTCCCTGTAATGTGTGAACTGTAGCCGTTCCACCAACGTCTATTAATTTATCTCGAACAATTTCAGATGTTTTCCTTGATACTGAGTTATCTGACATGGCTTCTCCCTTGTTTCGCTAGTTCTACGGTTTACCATCTGGGGTGCTTTTATATCAACTCTCAGGCTCCTCTGTTTCGATGTTTTTACGCAGATCGCTCAGTGTGAACCCGTCTTTAGTAAAGTATCGCCATCCATTTGCGCTTGAGGAATCTAGCCAGCCCTGCTTTTCAACCAGTAACTTGCGAGCTAATGCTGATACAGAGTATTTTTCCCCCTCATACTCAACTGTGTTTATATCATCAACAACCGTCACCACCACATTATCGTCGAATAGGAATGCAATTTTTGCCCCAGTTGGTATACCTAACAAAGTAAAAGAGTTGTTGGATCGCCTTTGTTTTATCTCTGCAATTTCCTCCTCCTGTACCTGCTCAATTGTTGGAGCAAAGATTCTTAGTTTGCTCTCATCGCCACGGAGCGCGGCTATATCTCTAAGTATTCCATATGCTGTTTCAGGTGATATTCGGAAGAATTCACGTTCACGGATTTTCCCGTTGTCTAGCTGTTCGCGCGCATGCAGGGTATTGTCAACCCGGTCAATGAGGCTATGGATTCGCTTTTCAACCTCCAGCGGGTTTTCTACTTCATAGGTTGCATAGCAGCGATATGAGAGAGGGATGTTTGATGGTGCGTTAAGCTCCTGCAGACGCCGCTCGACATCATCACGCTCTGTCATGCCGATTTTAACCCAACCATCAAGACAAGGGTTAATCAAGATATATACTATACCTTTTGCCATTTACTAGTATCACCTCATATTATATGGTTTTCTATCAACATTTTACTGGACGATTTTGCAAAAGATGGAATATACTGCTACATTTCTCTTGTTATGCGACTTCATAGGGTACAGTGCTCTGAAAGTACATCATTGCCGCAATTTGCTTTGTACGATCAAGAATGCATTGCTCATCCCATACTAGTTTATCACCATGCTCGGATACAAACTCTGTCACTGTTTTGAAGTTTGACTCAGAATACTTTTTCAGCTTATGTGAAAAAACCTTGCTGCCAATGTCGTTATTAAACTCAACGCCCAAAGGTAATAAATTACCAAGATTACCAACATGCGGGTGCTCTGTTGACTCTGGAAGAATATGCTCTATGGAATAGGAATCGGGCTTTAGCTCAAAACTACCAGCGAGATAGAACTCAATCTTCCTAAGTATATATTGTATAAGACGTTTACTTTTTACCAACTTGCTCGTATATATGATCGTTTCAAAGCTTTTTTCATATTCCACGTAAGATGGTAAAGCAGCATTGAGATCGGTTACTAAATCGTTTATGCACTTTGCTGTGTCTTCTTTAGTTTTTGCATCACGTAATTTACGTGCATAACTGGAATATCTTCGCTCTAATCCTGAAGGACGTTTAGAACAGACTGCATTAAACACAAAATGAAAATGCTGCAAAACACTTAAGACCTCCAAGTATTTGCTATGCTTGACTATACCACGGCGCTTTACATCAAATAGGGCAAGCAGAAATGAGCGTACTTGAGTAATACCAAAAATCTCCAGCGCCTCAAGTGTTTCGAAAACACCTCTGTCCTCCGGTTGTGTCCAGTGGAACGGACTTGGTAGCGTTATTAATGCGTAATCGTCCGCAGCCTCTTTAAGCGAGTCTAAAAAGTTCATGTATTCTTTCTCGTTCTTTTCGATCTTGTTGTTAAAATCCCTAACCAGTTTCTTTCTAGTGACTAACCCATACTTTGAAAGCCAATAGTGCCGATAAAATGTTGCTATATCATCAACTCTATCTCGGATGTTTGTCCACTTGTCATTTGCTGTATCAATTGGTTCTGTTGTAGTTAAGATAGAAAAGAGGGTGTTTTTTATTATATCAACAGGTGTGAGATCCTTTCCTTTTGCGTTCAATACTTCAAAAAATGTATATGCATCATCAAAAGATTTGACCGTTACATAGATAACCTTACACTTTAAGATCTGGTCACGAAACAGTTTTAGAATATCTAGATATGTTATTTCAACATCAGGAAACTTTTGTTGCATTTCTTTTATAAGAGATTTCTTCTCTAATCTGTTTTCAAAAAACCTATACGCATTTAGTATCCTTTTTTCCTCCTGAGATTCTGGAATTTGTGTAAAGTCTATATTTTTCTGCTGTATGCGGTACTGAAAAAAAGGCTTTGGTGTCTCTGTAACTACTTTTGTGTATGGGGCTCCGTTTTCATCCTCACCAACAATATAATTATGTACTATCTCACTCAACCGTTCTTCTTTTATATCCACAAATGCTTTGCTTAGTACAGCAAATGCAATAGTAAAGGTCATTAAGCGCTGCTGACCGTCTACAACTTGCCGATCAATATTAGCTGTATCGTCATCATCGCCTACTAAAACTAGTGAACCTATAAAATACTCGGTAGCAATTAAACTCCCGTTTTCTACTACAATACTATCTATCAGATCGTCCCACAACTCTTCTAGATCGTCCGCTTCCCAAGAATATTCACGCTGAAAACGAGGAATCACATACTTCCTTTTTAAATCGAATGCATCCCTTATCGTTCTTGGTACAGCCTTAAATTCCATTGTTAATCCTCCATATGGTTAGGAAATCACGAAAATCGCATTTTCTTGACACAAGTATAGCTAAGTCTTTCTGAACACAAACAAGTACTCATGTGCTAGCAACAGGAAGTTCCGCTTAACGCTCAGTTCTACCCAAGAATCTTCTGATCTGCAATTGTATTGCTGCTTTATTATTATTTCCTTAAGGGTAAAGCCAACAGACTCAAATACATTCAGGAGCTTGAACCCCAGCGGAATAACATTTCCATGCTTTCTCATGTCGCCGATAAGGAAAGCGCAGAACTTCCCTTTCTTCAAAACACGATAGCATTCTTTCGCAACCAACACCATTTGAGCTAAAAAGTCGTCGACGCCACATAATGATATGTCATTAGTGTTCTTTTCGCTGTACTTGATGATGTTTGCATACGGAGGGTGAGTGCAAACCAAGTCAATTTTGCTGTCCGGAATGAAATCCAGATTGCGTGCGTCTCCTTTTCGAAGTACCACTTTTCCAGCATTCTCTCGCTCAAAGTCGCACTTTACCTTACAGCGCGCTAACGCTGTATCATTAACGTCAATCCCGATTATATTGCGACTTAACAGCTTTGCTTCGACTAGAGTTGTTCCACCACCGGCAAATTGGTCAAGTATCCAATCACCTTCCTTGGAATATCGCAGTATTATATTGCGCGGAACATATGGAGACCAGTTCCCGCGATACTTTGAGTCATGCGTAGCCCAGTCCCCACGCTCAGGGAAACTCCAAACGCTGTTAGTTTCCAAAGTGAAGTCTGTAGGTTCCCAATTACTTATCGTGTTTGTGCCACTCATATCATACTCTCTGCTTTTATAGTATGATTTTTATATGTATTCCAAGTCGGTTCATAATCAGAGTTAGCTTGATTTCCCCACATATCCCAACCTTCACGATCTCCGCGTGCAAATAACTCCAAATATGGCCCTGAAGAGCATTGCTCAATTATGGAGATGATTTCATCGGGCTTACGGGAATGCTCTCTCTTATGTGTTCTAATTAAATTGACCTGAGAGCGTGCCGGTGAAAGCGTGCGGTTATTATCACCACGTATACCAAACAGGATGAGTTCCGTTACGTTTCGGAAATAAAAACCAACGCCGCGGCCATCCGGCTCTCCGTCTTTGCGTATCTTTTCCCAGACAATATTCCCTTTATATGTAAAGCCCCAAGCTTTCAGTACTTCCAATCCGTCAGGCAATAATGCGTTTGGAACCCACAAGTATAAGTGACTCTTTCCGGCAGCGATACTATTTACTGGCAAGGAAACAATCTCCTTCAGAGTCATAGTTTCATACCTATTAAGTCTCTTGTGCTCCGGCGCAACTTTACCTGTTCGGTTTTGAAACCTCCAAGGTGGATCTGCGTATATAGTACAGTATTTCTTATCCCCACAGAAATGGAGTAAGTTATTATTCGTTTGTTGTGCTGTGCTCATCGATATATCCCTCATTCCAGTCCGTGACACATTTTTTCCTTATACCAATTGCTAAAACAGGGCAACCTCCATTGCGCCTAGAATCAAGTCGGGGTAGTAATTTGCCCATCCATGTGGTACTTGCACCATATTTTCTTAGTATCGGTTTCCAGCGCCTATCTCTTGGATCATAATCGTATATTGTCCTAAACACATCGTTTAGTTCTTCGGCTCTTGTGATAATAATCCCTACGCTTATAATGTCGCAATCGTAATAAGTCCGCATAGCCAGAAGATCTCTGTCAAATGTCTGATCTTTGCTATTCCATTCTAAGTCAAAAGCAACCCGATCCTTAATAAAATCAATATTGTGCCCGTCGATGTATCCTTCAAATACTTTCTCTTCAAATGGTTCTGAAGAAAATCTACCCCTCCGCTCAGATTGTCTTGGGAACGATTTAACGTGTAAATCGCCGGAAATGCGGATCTCCCTCCAGCCATATGGATATAGAACATCATCAAACTTTTTCGGGATATTGGTTTCATTCCCACCAGCTTCTCTGAGATCGGCTGTTGTTATCTCTAGTTTACGCAAGCAATCGACAATCTCTGCCCATTCATCAGCGAATGCCTGCGTAACAATCTCAAGAGCATGGTTATAGCAATAGAAGTCGTATTTTTCTAGCAGATCATTATCAACATAGTCCTCTACTTGCATCCGATCACCTCCAAAGAAGATACTATAAACAATAACACATGATCGGATAAAGTTCAATGACAACATCATGACTTTAGCGCACATAGTCCCGCTTTTGCCACGACCTTCTCGCTGTTCTCTCATGCATACTCTTCGCAGCTTCCTGCTCTTTTACGGTATTAACTATCTCGTCTACACGCTCACCTCCCAATACGCGCCGGACACGGCTGTAATCGCGCTCAACGCCTCGTAGACGTTCATTTTCCGGCTCCAGTTCATTATTCCGCCGATAATAAGCCCGGATTTGATCATTAGCACGGCTAAGCCTTGACTGCAAGTCTCTCTTCATTTCAAAGTACTCTAGCAGAATACTACGAATTACGTCCTTAAGTTTGCGAAATAATGGAATAGCCGTACTTTCGTGGTACATTTTCGCTGACATCAATGGTCGTGGTGCCGGTAACTTTAATTCCGGATCATCATCGTAATGCCTGGCATTATCAGCAATGAAGTGTAATGTCTCTCTGACTGACTCCAACTTGTTTTGGGCAACCTCAACTTTTGCATCTACGGCGTCAAGATCATTTTGGGCACTCGCTTTCTTTTCGACTAGGACGCTGATTTCTTCTTGCTTTTTTACTGCCGTGGTTTCTAGCGCGGCTACTTCCTTTACCCGCTGCTCTTTTTTGTAATTCTCAACGCTCAAATGCGTCTCATGAGTGCCAAGCTGCTCCCATTCAATTCCGTGCCGTTCCATGACCTGTGAAAGACATTCCTTTTCCGATCTGACCCATTGATTCCATTCTGTATCGCCGCGAGTTCCGCCTGTAAATCCCTGAGCGGCTAACGCTTGCTTAAGCGATACCCGAGTATCCAGACCCCGCTTGCTGCCGGTAATGTACGGAACAAAATCCACATGTAGATGCGGCGTCGCCTCATCCATGTGCAAGTGAGCAGAGAACACTCTCAGATTAGGATTCCGTTCCTGAAAATTACGCATGAACTCGTCCAGCACTTTTGCGGCAAGCTGACCATCCTCAGAAATGGATGACATATTCTCCTTCTTACCAACTTGGAAGATGACTTCTTTAAACAGCTTCTCCTGTTTTCCTGTACGGATTTTCTCATAATAATCGCTGATGCAGCGGTCGGTGCGGGTTTGTTTTGCGTTATACCGCTCCACAGCGCCGTTAAACAGTTCGCGATATACTTCCCTTATAGGCGTATTATAATATTCGATATTATTGTGTGTCAGCTCGATATTTACGTTAGCAGCCTTGAACTCGCGGGTGTTGTGCCTGACAGAACCTTTACCGAGCATGACGCTGATCGTACGTTCCATACAATAATCACCTTTCTGTGGGCTAATCCGGCGTGAGCCGGGGTTTTGTTACTTTTTTCAAAAGTAACGCAAAAGCACTTTTGACACTGCGTATCAAAAGCGCTTTGCGCTCTCCGAGGGGGCAACGCCATCTGTTGATGGCTTGGCGACCTGCGGGTCGCCCGTGACGGTCGTGACGGTGTTTTACAGACCGTGTCCGTCTGTAAAACAACCGACATACCGTCACCATCGTCACGCCGCCGAATTGTCCAGCGTCAGCTTGACAGTTCTCCCGGCATGGGTACGGGCGGTGTCAATACGGATATTGTGTTCGTTCCACAATCTATCCGCATTGACATTCAACCGCCGTGTTAACACATTCGGTTGAATATCAAACCCGATGAGAATTGCCGCAAGTTCTGATGCGCTACCGCTCCATTCAGGAGCGGCCGATGTGACCACCCTCGCGACGGCTTCGAGTAATGGGTCAGGCAGATTGACCCACAACTCGGTTTCAGTTTCAGTCAACTGCCAAATACAACGCTCCCGGTTAAATATAAGATGCAGACGCTGATCCTGCTGGTCGCGCCCAACAACGTCTAAGATTGCTTTATTATCAGTACGTCTTTCTTTGTGCATGATAAACGCTCCATCCGCTGCTCCGAGTAGCCCATTTGTGCCGGATATGGTTTCAAAGCAATCCTCCGCGCCTTGTTTTCTGGTATGATGGACAAGCAGTACACAAATATTGTGACGATCAGCAAATCGTTTGATTTGCGTCACTACATCGTAATCGCTGGCATAGTTGCAGTTTTCACCGCCGACCTCACGGATTTTTTGTAGGGTGTCGATGATTATCAGCTTTGTGTTTATATGCTCTCGGACAAACTTTTCGAGCTGACCGTCAAGACCGCCGCCTAAGCTTTTTGCGTGGGTAGCAAAGTGTAAATCATCAGTGCTGTCCATCCCGAACATACGGGACAGGCGCTTTTGCAATCGTGAATGGACATCCTCCAATGCCAGATACAGCACAGTTCCTTTATGAACCGGGTAATCCCACAGCGGCAAACCATTACTCACATGATAGCTAAGCTGTGCCATGAAAAAGGATTTTCCGACTTTCGGCGCTCCTGCGAATAGATACGCGCCGGAACTTAGCAGATCGTCAACAACCTGCACCTTGGGTATATATGCCGTGTCATACAGCTCTGTTAGAGACACAGTGTGCAGATAATCCGGGGAACTGATTCTTTTGTAGTGGAGCATGCGTTGCTCTATTTCAAAATCCTCATTGCTTTCTGGCTGAGTAGCGGTTATATTGTTTATAGGTTTCTGAAATGGTGACTGCCCTCCGCCTGTTACAGCAGGCGGAACCGGGGCGGTCACTATCATGTCTTGATTAATCATATGCTTGCCTCCTTTAGACCATTCATCGTGACGCTGATAAGTTCGATCGTGTCGAGTAAGTCATCGCTGACAGTTTCACCGACAGCAATACGTTGAAGCTCTTCCGATACGGAGGCGAGTTGATTCCGCAGCGCCTTGTACACTCTCGGATTGCCCTGCACGACCACATCCCGGCACTGGAGCCGTCGGATAATATAGTCCTGCTTGGTCAAGCCAGACAGCGCCACTGCTATTTCAAGCTGTGCGTCCTCCTCCGGTGAAATCCTGAAAGCCACAGTTTTGTTACGCCAACGACCTTGACCGTCGTTCACTTTTAACGACATTTTAAAATCCCTCCCCGCGTTCCATATCCAATTTATCTGCCATTTCATCCTGTTTCGATGGGAACATGTGTGAGTATCGATAGGTTATATCTATACTCTCATGCCCGACCCTGTCGGCAATCGCAACTGCTGAGAATCCAAGTTCTATCAAGTGCGAAACGTGACTGTGGCGAAGATCATGAACACGAATACGCTTAACCTTGGATTGTTTTGCGCCCCTGTCCATTTCATGGTGCAGATAACTCTTTGATATAGGGAACAACCTGTCGCCGGACTCGCTGCTATATAAAGATTTCATATATTCCTGTATCTCCTGACAGAGAAAATCCGGCATTTAATAATCCGATTACTTTTCGGAGTCTTCGGCTCAGTGATGACGTCCTCCCGGTTTAGCCGCTGGTAGGATTTGCTGATAGTTAACGTACTTTTTGTAAAATCGAAGTCCGCAGGAGTCAGGGCGAGCAGTTCTCCCAACCTGATGCCACACCAGTAAAGCATTTCAAACGCATAGAACGACAGCGGTTTATCCATCATTGCATCGGCGAACTTGAGATATTCGTCCTTCGTCCAGAACAGCATATCCTTTGCTTCCTTTTTACCGACGCTCCCGGCTTTGGCGGCGGGGTTGCTTTTCAGGTCGTAGAATTTCACCGCATGGTTAAATATAGCGCTGACCTGATTGTGCATGGTTTTGAGGTAAGTCGCCGAGAACGGCTTGCCGTCTTTTCCCCGCAGGTTCATCATTTCATTCTGCCACTGTATGATGTCTTTGGCGCCTATCTCGCTCATAGGTTTATTTCCGAAGTATGGCATCAGCTTCTTTTGGATTATATTTTCTTTAGTAAGCCATGTGTTTTGCCGCAACCGGGTTTTAATGTCCCGGCTGTACAGTTCCACAAAAGCGGAGAATGTCATATCCATATCCGCTGACTGTTGTTGCATGAACTCGCGCTCCCACTCTAATGCTTCTTTGCGGGTAGAAAAGCCACGTTTGCATTTTTGCTTTCTCTCGCCTTTCCAGTTTGTGTAACGAAACATGGTATACCATGTCCCGTTATCGTCGTTCTTAAATGCTGCCATTTCTGAACCTCCTTTTCTTTCAGTTGTTTTTGTGAGCGCCGTA